>OGXL01001396.1_pt1 | contig 20057 bp, 17 predicted proteins | sample 1576311 | NCBI WGS metagenome assembly OGXL01 (sample SAMEA3541564, study PRJEB24748) | human gut metagenome | biome: human gut; feature: human-associated habitat; material: faeces | place: China | collected 2012 | reverse complement strand
GAGTGTGCGTAGCACACGGGATTCCTGATGAAATGTTTTAATCAGGAATCAGTATCAGATCTCAGCGGATGCTGACATAGTCCATCGGGTTGACGGTGGCACCGTTGTAGAACATCGTGAAATGCAGGTGCGGGCCGGTGGAGTAACCGGTCGAGCCGACATAGCCGATGAGATCGCCCTGATTGACATAGTCACCGGACGAAACGGTATAATGCGTCATGTGGCCATAGAGCGACGAGAAGCCGTCGCCGTGGTTGATCGTGACATAGTAGCCGTAGCCGGAAGAGAAGGTTGCGGTCGTCACCGTGCCGCTCTTCGTGGCATAGACGGGCGTACCCTGCGCAACGGCAAGGTCAACGCCGTTATGGAAGCGATAGCCGCCGTCGATCGGATGATAGCGATAGCCATACGGGGATGTAATCACAACACCGCTGCCCGCCGGAAGCGGGAAGAGGAAGCCGCCAGCGTTTGTGCCGCCACTGCCGCCGCCGTTGTTGCCGCCGTTGTTGCCACCGTTATTGCCGCCGCCATTGTTGTTATTGCCGCCGTTATTGTTGTTCTTGGCAGCTTCTTCCTCAGCGCGCTTGGCATCGGTGTATTCCTTTTCTTTTTCAGCAATCTGCTCCGTCAGATCCTCGAGCATGGCCTCATAGGTCTCGTTTGTCTCGCGCAGCAGGTCTGCATCGGAGACAAGCTCCTGCAGCAGCTCGTCGGAATCGGCGCGCTTGGCCGTGAGCGTCTCCTGCGCGCTGGCAAGCTCAGTCTTCTTCTCCTCGAGAGAGACCTTCTCCCCTGCCAGCTCCTCCTTGGCGGAGAGGACCTCCGTGGCGATCTGGCGCATGTTCTCGAGCATACGCTGGTCGCTCTGAGCAATCTCCTCGACCATGGAAACGCGGTTGAGCATTTCGGAGAACGTCTTTGCGCCGAAGATGATGGACCAGTACGACACGTCGCCCTGCTCCTGCATGGCGCGGATGCGCTGCTTATAGCGGTCGAGCAGGTCGTTCTGATCAGTCTGGAGCTGGTCAAGCTCCGCCTGCTTTTCGGCGATGAGCAGATTGTACTGACGGATCTGCTCGTTCAGATTCTCGACCTCCTGCCGCGTCAGCTCGATCTCCTGATCGATCTGCGCCTTCTGCTCCACGACATTGAGCGTCTGGGTATTGTTTGCGGCGATCTGTGCCTCGAGCTCCTGCTTCTTCTGGTCAAGCTCATCCTGCTTCGATTCCAGGCCGCTGATCTCCGTGCGGATATCCGCGGAATTGGCCGCGAAGACCGTAACAAGCAGACCTGTCAGGATCGCAGCGGCCAGCAGCAGCGCGATGACGGAGATGATGACTCTTCTGTACTTATACATAGTATACCCTCCTGTGCGCGTATTTCAGACCTTCAGGAATTTCCGGATGGACATCAGGCTGCCCACAACGCCGATCAGCAGACCCGTGACCACGCACACCAGCGCGACCGGCAGAGCGACCGTGCTGAACGAGACGACGTGGAGGAAGCTGAGCTGGCCGGAGCTGGCAATGGCGCCGCGGATGGCCTCGTACAGGCCCCACTCGAGGAAGAACGAGCACACGGCGCCCAGCAGGCCGAGGATGAAGCCCTCGACCACGAACGGCAGACGGATAAAGCCGTTCGTTGCGCCGACCATGCGCATGATGGCGATCTCCTCGCGGCGGTCGAACATGGCAAGCTTGATCGTATTGGAAATGATGATGAGCGACACGATGAGCAGCACGGCCGCGATGCAGACCGAAACAATGGACAGCACGTTGCGGATCGTGGACATGGCGTTGGCGACCGTCGGATCGGAATAGATGGTCGCAACGCCGGGCACCTGCTTCAGCGCGTCGATGGTCTCCTGCAGCTTGGAGTTGTCCTCCAGCGTGACGATGTACTGGTCGCGCATGGTCTCGGCGGTCACGCCGTCGTACATGACGGCGTCATATTCCTTGACGAACGTCTGCAGAGCCTCCTCGCGGGAGATGAAGCGGGCATCCGCGACATTGTCGATCAGATTGATGCGGGAGCCGACGCTCTTGGCCTCGGCCTCGGTGTAGCTCTCGTCGATGCAGATGAGGACCTCGTTCTCCTTCTGCAGATCGTCGACGATCAGGCCGATGTTATAGGTGATAAGGCCGAAGCTCGTGACGATCACGAGGCAGGCCACGGTGATGCAAACTGCGGCAAAGGACATAAAGCCATGCTTGAAGATCGCCTTCGTGCCCTCGCCGACGAGAAAGCTGAAATTATTGTGCTTCATAGCTGTAATACCCGTCCATTCCGTCGCTGACGACTCTGCCCTCGTCGATGGCGACTACGCGCTTGGTGAAGCGGTCCACCAGGCCCTTTTCGTGCGTAACGACCATGACCGTCGTGCCGAGCGCATTGATCTGCTCGAGCAGGAGCATGATCTCAAACGAACGCTGCGGGTCGAGGTTGCCGGTCGGCTCATCGGCGATGATCATCGTCGGATTGTTGATGAGCGCGCGGGCAATGGCCACACGCTGCTGCTCGCCGCCGGACAGCTCGTTCGGCAGACGGCGGCCCTTGTTCTCCAGCCCGACCAGCTCCAGCACATAGGGCACGCGCTTTTTGATCTCCTTTGGCGCTGCGCCGATGACGCGCATGGCGAACGCGACGTTCTCATAGACCGTCTTGTTCTCAATGAGGCGGAAGTCCTGGAAAATAACGCCGAGCGTGCGGCGCATATAGGGGATGGACGCGCGCTTGATGGACTCGAGCTGATAGCCGTTAACCAGCACCGAGCCGGACGTCGGTTTGAGCTCCGCCGTCAACAGCTTGATGATGGTAGACTTGCCGGAGCCGGACGGACCGACCAGAAACACGAACTCGCCGTCATCAATGTGCATATCGATGCCGTTGAGCGCGTGCGTGCCGGTCTCATATGTTTTTGTGACGTTTACCAAATCGATCATAAATCACACCAGTTTCTTACTCAACTATTAAATAAATATTGAAATGTCCGTACCAACGGCGCTGCAGCCGTGCAGCGTCCTGCGGAAGATCAGATCATACGGTTGTCGCGGGAGGCCAGATACTTCTTGACCATGAGGGCGACCTTGAAGATGATGGCGTCGTCGAACTCGCGCAGGTCGAGGCCCGTGAGCTTCTTGATCTTCTCCAGACGGTAGACCAGCGTATTGCGGTGGACGAACAGCTTGCGGGAGGTCTCGGAGACGTTCAGGCTGTTCTCAAAGAACATGTTGATGGTGAACAACGTCTCCTGATCGAGCGACTCGATGGAATTCTTGCGGAAGACCTCGGAGAGGAAGATCTCGCACAGCGTGGTCGGCAGCTGATAGATCAGGCGGCCGATGCCGAGATTCTCATAGTTGATAACGGTCTTTTCGGTATCGAAGACCTTGCCGACCTCGATGGCGACCTGCGCCTCCTTGTAGGAATCGGCCAGCTCGCGCAGATGCTCGGAGATCGTGCCGATGCCGATGGTCGTGCGCACGAACAGCTCGGACTTCAGCCGCTCCTCGATCGTGCGGCCGACACGGGTCAGCTCCTCGCCCGTCGTGTCTGCCGGGACCTGACGCACGAGCGCGATATCCGTCTCGTTGACATTGATGACAAAGTCCTGCTGCGTGTCGGGGTACATGCTCTGCAGCAGCTCCACGACGGCCACGTCCGAACGGCCGACCTGCCGGACGAGATAGACCGCGCGCGGCAGCTCCGTCGGGAAATGCAGCTCCTTCGCGCGGATATAGATGTCGCCCGGAAGGATGTTGTCCGTGATGATGTTCTTGACGAAGGTCCCCTTGTCGTGCTTTTCTTCATAATAGGCCTTTGCGGAATTCAGGGAGACCTGCGTCATGCGCACAAGCATCTCGGCCTGTGCGTCCGTTCCGAGCACAAAGGCGGAGTAGCCATAGGCAGGGTTCCAGCCCTTGAGCGCGTAGAACGTATACGGCTCCTCGCGCACGGGGTTCTCCAGCATGGCGGCCACCGCCGTGGCGGCATCCGGCCACTTTTCGCCGATGAGCGTGGTATCGCTGCAGGAGATGACATTCCCTTCTGCATCGATCACACCGATGGTGGTCTGTGCGGCTTCGCTGAGCTGGAGCAGTACGCCCTGAAACATACGACTTGACATAAGCCGTCCTCCTTACGCCAAAGACAAAGTGTCGATATTCGGCAAAATTATGCTAGTATCATACTATTTTTTTCGGCAGAATGCAATAGGTTTTCGGCATTTTATTTCAAATCATAGGTACTTTTTTATGGAAGATTCCGACTTTTTCGTTAAATTATCCAGTTTTTCAGAGCATATTTCTAATTTTTTGTACAAGTTTTTCCAGATAGGCTTCGTCAAAATCCACAGTTTCCAAAAGTCGAATTTCGCCGCATGTCAGCTCGCGTGTCATTCCCATTGGGAGCGCTCCAAGCTCGAGTCCGCCCTCGGCAATTCGACGAAGCGCCGTGACCGGCATGCCGCGGCTGGCCAGCATCCGGCGCACCTGATGGTACTTTCCCTCGCACACGGCCACAAGGCTGCGGCCGGGGCCGAGCGGGCGGAGATAAGCCGGGCGGCAGACCGTTCCGTCGCGCAGCGTGAGCCCGGCGCGGAAGGCGGCGCAGTCCGCCTCCCCGGCCTCGCCCTCGTGGACGGCATCATAAATTTTCCAGACCGCATGGCGCGGCGAGATGAGCCGGTGCGCCAGCTGTCCGTCGTCCGTCAGAAGCAGCAGGCCGGACGTATCCTTGTCCAGCCGCCCGACGGGTGCAAGGCCGCGGTACTGCGGCGGCAAAAGCTCCATCACGGTGCGGTCGCGGGGATCGTCCGTCGAGGTCACATAGCCCGTCGGCTTATGCAGCAGCAGAACGACCGGCCCGCGCGGGCCGACCGCCTCGCCGTCGAGCGTGACGCGGTCCGATGTTTCGTCGATCTTCTGCTCCGGGGCCGAAGCGGGAACGTCGTTGACGCGCACCCGCCCGGCGCGGATGATGGCCCGCAGCTCGCGGCGTGAGGCCACACCGGCCTCCGATAAAAACCTGTCCAGACGCTGCATCCGTCTGCCTCCTTCCGGCATAACCGTCCCCTGTGGGACATACATTGGAGTGACCATAAAAACCTGTTTAAGGGGGAGCTACATCATGTTTGTCATGACTGCAAAGCTGTCAAAGCCGCGGCTGATCGCCGCAGGCGTCCTGATCCTGGCCGTTGTGATCCTGGTCGTTGCGCTCGTCTCCGGCGGCGGAGGCGGATCGGCGGACGCGCCCGACGGAGCGACGAACGACGCGCGCCTTGCCTATCTCGCGGGCTTCGGCTGGAGCGTGAACGGTACGCCGAAGCAGACGCAGCAGGTCCGCATTCCCAAGTCGGCCGACGACCGCGTCTTCTCGCGCTACAACGCGCTGCAGAAAAGTCAGGGCTTCGATCTCACGGCGCACGCGGGCAAGGAGGCCACGCGCTATGTCTATGAGATCCTGAATTACCCGGACGCCTCCGCGCCGGTCTACGCCAGCGTGCTCGTGCTCGACGGGCACATCATCGGCGGAGACATCACGGACACTGCGCCCGGCGGCGCCATCCACGGCTTCTGCAAGCCCGGCACCACGGCACCGAACGCCGAGCCGTCCGAGGCAACGGAGGCCGGAACGGAGACCGAGGCCGGAACGGAAGAACCGACGGAGCCCTCCGCCGAGCCTTCAACCACATCCTAAAAAACACTTGCATTTTCGCTTCGTCGTGCTATAATGACAGCAGCCAATCGAATACGACTCTTCAGGGCAGGGTGAAATTCCCGACCGGCGGTAAAGTCCGCGAGCGCGCTGCGCATGATCCGGTGAGATTCCGGGACCGACAGTACAGTCTGGATGAAAGAAGAATCGGCTGGCGCACCTGTCCGTGTTTCCTGCCGTTTACCCGAGGGATCGTATCCTTCGGGTGTATTTTTTTCTCAGGAGGCAACCATGAAACACGAAAAAATGAAAAAACTGACCGTTCTGGCCATGCTGAGCGCCATTGCCTATGTCGCAGTCGCGCTGCTGCGCTTCCCGGTCGTCCTGTTCCTCAGCTATGAGCCGAAGGACGTCGTCATCGCCATCGGCGGCTTCCTCTACGGGCCGCTGGCCGCACTGGGCATCTCGCTTGTCGTCTCGTTCATCGAGATGCTGACCATCAGCTCCACGGGCTGGATCGGCTTTGTGATGAACTTCCTCAGCTCCGCCGCCTTTGCGGGCACGGCCGCCCTACTCTACCGCAAAAAGCGCACGCAGGGCAGCGCCATTGCGGGCCTGTTCGGCGGCGCGCTGCTTATGACCGTGCTCATGCTGCTGTGGAACTATCTCATCACGCCGCTGTACATGCACACGGCCCGCGCCGACGTCGCCGCGATGCTCGTGCCGGTGTTCCTGCCGTTCAACCTGCTCAAGGGCTGCCTGAACGCCACGATCACCGTGCTGCTCTACAAGCCCGTCGTGCAGGGACTGCGCCATGCGCACCTGCTGCCGCCGAGCAAAACGCCCGGCCGCATGCCGGTCAAGCGCCGTCTGGCCGTGTGGCTCGCCGCGCTGGCCGTTCTGGCTGTGTGCATCGTGCTCATTCTGATCCTGCACGGAACGATCTGAGTCTCAGAGGCGCAGCAGATCAGTAAAATGATCGATGCGCTTATCCCAGTGCGCGGGCTTGCCGAAGCCGTAGGCCGCCCACACGAACGGCAGGCTCGCCTGCTCGGACGCTTCCATGTCGCCCTGCGTGTCGCCGACGTAGACCGCGTCGCGGACATTGCAGCGCTCACACAGCAGGCGCAGCGTCTGCCCCTTCGGCAGGCCCGTGTTCCCGAAGCAGTCGAAGTCGCTGATCAGGCCGCCGAGGCCGCCCTTTTCCATCAGCAGCTCGATATAGCCCTGCTGGCAGTTGCTGACGATGAACAGGCGGTGCGTTTTGTGCAGCTCCGTGAGCGTTTCCTTGACGCCGGGGTAGAAAATATGGCACGGATCGCGGCGCAGGCGCGCCATCTCGCCGTCCATGCAGCGGTCCATGACCTCCATGGCCTGCTCCTGCGGGACGCCGGGCACCACGACCTGCGCGATCTCCGTCATGGTCTTGCCGAACAGCGGACGGATGCTCTGCTCCGTGCAGTGCGGCGCAAAGCCCATGCTCTGCAGACCGTCGTTCCAGCCCTCTGCTACGAGGGCCACGGCATCCCAGAGCGTGCCGTCGACATCAAAAATCAAGCTTTCCATTGCTGATACTCCCTATTGTGACGTTTTCTCCTATTGTACCGATTTTCGGTGCTCCCGTCAACCCATAGATAAAGCCCGGTGCGAAGCAGCGTTCTGTTCCGCACCGGGCCGTTTTTTATGCGTTGCTCTGCTCCGTTTTTTCGGGCAGCAGGTTCGTCATGCTGCGCAGGCTGATGCCGAGCGTCGACATGTTGTGCAGCAGGGCGGAAAGCGTCGGCTGGATGACGCCCGTCACGCCCAGGATAATGAGCATGAGGTTGAAACTGACGATGAACCGGTAATTCCGGTCGATGCGTCCCATAAGGGCCTCGCTCAGGCGGCGCAGCGTCACAAGCTCGAACAGGTCCTGCGACGAGATCGTGATATCGGCGATCTCGCGGGCAATGGCCGCACCCGTGTTGATGGCGATGCCGGCATCCGCCTCGGACAGGGCCGGGGTGTCGTTCACGCCGTCGCCGATCATGATGACCGTGTGGCCCCCGGCGCGGCGGGCGCGGATGTAGGCCGCCTTGTCCTCCGGCAGGACTCCCGCGTGGTATTCGTCCACCCCGACGGCGCGCGCCACGGCGGCAGCCGTCTTTTCATTGTCGCCCGTCATCATGACGATGTGCGCGATCCCCTGCTCATGCAGAGCGCGGACGGCATCCGCCGCCTCGGCCCGGAGCGGGTCGGAGATGCACACGACGGCGGCAAGTTCGCCGGAAATGGCCAGATACAGATGGGAGTAGGCATCGGAAAGACCGTCGAATTTTGCCTCGTCGCCCTCCGGCACCCGGCATCCCTCATCCTCAAACACGAAGTGATAGCTGCCGATGATGACCTTCTTGCCCTCGACGGTGCTCGAGATGCCGTGCGCCACGACATACTCCACGCTGGAGTGATATTCCTCGTGGTTCAGGCCGCGCACGCGCGCCTCCTCTACGACGGCATTGGCCAGCGAGTGCGGATAGTGCTCCTCGAGGCAGGCAGCCAGACGCAGCATATCGTCCTCGCGGCGGCCGCCGAACGTAACGACCTCCGCCACGCGCGGCTGCGCATAGGTCAGCGTGCCCGTCTTATCGAACACGATCGTATCCGCTTTGGCAACGGCTTCGAGGAAGCGCCCGCCCTTGACGGACATGTGCCGGGCATTGCTCTCGCGCATGGCAGACAGCACGGCGATCGGCATGGCAAGCTTCAGGGCGCAGGAGAAGTCCACCATCAGAACGGCAAGCGTCTTGGTGATATTCCGGGTAAACAGCCACACGAGGGCCGTTCCGCCGAGCGTATAGGGCACGAGCCGGTCCGCCAGACGGGAGGCGCGGTCCTCCGCCGTGGATTTCAGCTTTTCGGACTCCTCGATCATGCGGACGATGCGGTCATAGCGGCCGCCGCCCATGGTCTTTTCGACCGTGATGAGGCACTCGCCCTCCTCCACGACCGTTCCGGCATAGGCATAGCTGCCCGGCGTCTTGCGCACGGGGAGCGACTCGCCCGTCATGGACGACTGGTTCACCATGGCCTCGCCGCCGGTCACGCGGCCGTCGAGCGGGATCATGTTGCCGGTACGGACGACGACGCAGTCGCCCGCGTGGATGTCCTTCACGGAGACAAGCAGCTCCTGCCCGTCTGCGTCGCGCACCCACGCGCGGTCGACGTTCAGCGCCATGGCCCCCGCCAGATCGGCGATGGACTTTTTGTGCGTCCAGTCCTCCAGCAGCTCGCCGAGGCCGAGCATGAACATCACGGAGCCCGCCGTGTCGAAATCGCGGCGGACCAGTGAGACCGTCACGGCCGTTGCATCGAGCACGGAGACAGAAAGCTTCCCGTGCAGCAGGGCAGAGAGACCGGCCTTGAGATAGCGCACGGAGCGCACGATGGCGATGCCCGCCCGCACATAGGCAGGCAGGAACAGCTTGCAGGCATAGTGGAGTGCCGTTCTCCAGACGAGTTTGTCCTCAAATTCGCGGTTCAGCGCACGGCCGGTGTGCTCCGGGACAAGCCCGGCCTCCTCAGCCGCCGCGAATGAAAACGAGGAAAGCGCCGCAAGCACAGCGCTGCGCGCCTCGCGATATTCAATGACGGCGTCCTGCGTGCGGTCATAGACCTTGACCGACGCCACGCCGTCCACGGCGCGCATGGAATACTCCAGCAGGTCTGCCTGCCGGAGCGTCATCCGCCCGATGCACAGATGCACACGCAGGCGGCCCTTGGTTTCATGTAAAATTCTGCACTTCATAGGATTCTCCTGCCCGCAGCCGGGAAGGGTTTTCCTCCCCGGCTGCACATGATTCAGGCCTCGGCAGGCTCTGCAGCGGGCTCCTCCGCAGTATCGGCGATCTCCTCGCAGGCAGCGGCGGCACGCTCTTCATTGATGGCCTTCGCATCTGCCAGAATGTCCCCGCAGTTTTCACGGAGCGTCGTAACCGTCGTCATCACGTCTTCCTTCGCACGGAGCACGGCAGCCGTCGCGTGGGTATAGACCTTTTTCGCGTCACGGCTGCTGAGGATCCGGATCCCAGCCGTTCCGAACAGAACGCCGCCTGCAAACAGGCCAAGCTTTGCTGCAATACGCATATTGATTTCCTCCAGTTTTCGTAACTTCAGAAAAAGTAAGGTTTGGCTAACATTTGACCGCACTCGCTTTTCCCGTGCCCGTATGATACACCGCAGGGCCATAAATGTCAATGCTTTCCCGCCCCACTTTTCGAGAAAAATCCGCAATTCTTGACAAACGCAGGCCGCCCGTTATAATGAAAGCAGAAAAAGGAGGAGACCGCATGAAACGCTTATTTACCCGCCGGACCGCCGGGACGGATGCAAAAGTTGACCGGCTCGTCATGGAATACGCCCGCCGCAGTGCGGCCTCTCCCCTGCTGCAGCATACGGAGCGGCTCGTGCTTGACAGGCGCGAGGGCATCGCACACCTCAGCTCCGTCGGCAAGCACACCGCCGAGCGCCGCTGCTCGCTCCCGTCCGCGGCGGCCCGCCTGCTCGACACGCTCCCGCAGGGACTGCTATCGCCGCCTCTTGCCTCCGGGACGGACGATGCCGCGGCGCGCTATGCGCTCACGCTGCGCTGGTCGGACGGCGCGTCGCAGCGCATCACCGGCCGCTATGACTGCACGGGCCTTCCGGACGGCTGGGCAGAGCTTGCCGCCGAGGCAGATACCCTGCTGCGCTTCTATACGGAGGGCGAGCTGTTCGACCCGTCGCGCGCAGCCGCCGCGCCGGGTCCGCTGTTTTACTGCGCCGTGGAATTCGAGCCGCACGGCATATGCTACTCCTACCGCTCCGAAGACCGGACGCTGGAGGCCGGTGAGCTTGTGGTCGTTCCGGCCGGGCCGGATGCGCACGAGCTGCTGGGCAGGATCGTCGCGGTGCAGGCCTGCACGGCCGAGGACGCACCCTACCCGCCCGCGCAGACAAAACCGATTCTCCGCCGCGCCACCCCGCAGGATATTCTGGAGCTTGGCGAATTCGTGTAAGGATAAAGCAGGACCCGATGCGGCTTTCCGGTGCCGCATCGGGTCCTTTTTACGATTTACGATTCTTCTGCCGGGACGATCCAGTCCGGCGTCTGGCTTAGGATCTTGAGCGTATCCGTGGCGGAGACCTGCGCAACGGCCAGAACCTCCCCCGGACTGAGCAACGTATCCGCCGCTGCCAGCGTTTGCTCGTCGATATACTCCGTCGGCACCTGCTCGCCGTCGACCAGAATGACGCTGTACGGCGTGAAGTTCGTGCCGTGGACGGTCAGGCCGGCGTCGCTGCTGCTCACGCCGGTGAGCATGATCTTGTCGACACCAAACTGCAGCTCCATCGGCTGCACCGCCATCTCCCCGCCCGTTGCATAGTGTTTGCCATATAGCATGTCATACTCCAGCATGCACAGGCCGTTCTGGAAGGTCTCGCTGCCGGTCTCATCGTAGCCGTGGCTCTGATGATAGCGCAGGATCGTGCCGTCGTGGATACCGAAGCGGTCGAGCACCATGGCGGCCAGCTGATAGGCCTGCACGTCGCGGTCGACCTTTTTGGCGTGGAAATTCGTCCAGATGACATATTCCGTGGACTGCACGGTGCCGCAGCTCAGCTCGTCCTGCGTGATGCCGAAGCTCGGCAGATGATCGCCGTAGAATACGACGACCGTCGGCTCGCTGAACGTGGAGAGCCGGCGCACAAGGCGCGCGACAAAGGCATCCGTCTGCTTGAGCTGGTAGAGGTAATACTCCAGCCCGGCGCGGCGGGATTCGGCCTCCTCCCCCGAGACCCTGATGGTTCGCGCGCCTTCCAGCGGCGCCGTGGGATACTTGCCGTGGGGCTGCACGGAGACCGTGAAAACAAGATCACGGTCCTCGGTGGAGCACAGCGCCTTCAGAATTTCCTCCGTCAGAACGAAATCCTTTGCCCAGCCGAGCGGATTCCGCTCGACGTCGTGCATGTATTCCAGCGACGTGAACGTCTCGAAGCCGAAATTGGCATAGACGCGGTCGCGGCTGTAGAACGTGGCGTTATTGTTATGGATGGCGTGGGTGGAATAGCCCGCGCTCTGCAGCGCATAGGCCATGGATTCGCAGGTCCGGTTCTTGACGACGGTCTTGTAGGGATACTCCCCGACGCCGAAATGGTCGAGATTCATGCCGGAAAGCACCTCGAACTCGGTGTTCGCCGTGCCCGCGCCGATGGACGGCACATAGAACAGGCCGCTGGAGCACGTCTCCTTCAGCCGCTCAAAATTTGGGACCGGATTTTCGCCGTATGTCAGGTCCTTCAGATAATTCGCGTCAAAGAATGACTCGAGCTGCACAAAAATGAAGTTCGGCGTGCGCACCCGGTCGGCAGGCAGGTCGTCCTGCTCGCTGAGGAGCACGTCGATCGCTTCCTGCGAATAGCCGTCCGGCTCGCTGATGCCCTGCGTCACCGCACTGGCGGAGAAGCAGTAGGCAAAGCCGTTGGAGTCGTAGGCATCCGGCAGATTGGGGAAATGCGAGGCCAGCGTCCCGCTGCGGAGGAAGGCGACCGTAAAGCCCGCGAGGATCACGCCGCAGAGCAGGACCTGCACGGCAGCGAAATAATAGGACGGGCGCGTCTTCTTCGCGCGCAGCCACAGGAGGACGATCACGCCGATGAGGGCCGCGATGCCCAGCATCAGGAGGATCAGCACCGGCTGGCTCATATAGATCTCGATGATGTCCCGCACGGACGACAGCAGCCAGATATCCGGCGCCGTCAACGGCGTGGCGCGGAAGCCGAGCAGGATGCAGTTGGCAAGGCCAAGCCCGATCCAAACAGCGGCGAACAGCAGGAAGCAGAAGCTGCGCTTGCGGAACAGCAGTGAGAGAGACAGCGTGAATAAAATAATGAGAGAGTCATAAAAAAACTGCCACGGTCGCGTCACCATATAGTGCAGGCCATCGCCGAAGGACCTGCGCGACAGGCATTCAAGCGCCAAATTGATGACGAACGCAGCAAGGATATAGCCCAAAAAACGGAGAATATTTTCACGGTTCCATTCCTTTCCCACTCGGCGGAGCGAAAAGGGACGCTTCATTTTCATCACCCCAGAAGTCATAATTCTGCGCTAACAGTATAACACTTACCCCGAAAAAAGCAAGGATTTTTCCAGTTCTTTTCCAAAATTCAAAGTTTCGCCACAATTGAAAACAGTTTGTAACGAAAAAGCGGAGCCTATGTGAATTTCCGGTCAAAAAATCGAAAATTTCTTGCAGGGGCTTTACACGGGTGATATAATATAGGATGAAATAACAGCCGAATGCCGCTTTGCGGCCTTCGTTTGGAAAGGAAGCAGAAAATTCATGACTACCATTGACATTTACTCCGGATTCCTCGGCGCGGGCAAGACCACGCTCATTAAAAAGATGATCCGCGAGGCCTATCAGGGTGAAAAGATCGTCCTCATCGAAAACGAGTTCGGTGAGATCGGCATTGACGGCGGCTTCATGCAGGACGCCGGCATTCAGGTCAACGAGATGAACTCCGGCTGCATCTGCTGCTCGCTCGTCGGCGACTTCGGCCGCGCGCTGAAGCAGGTCATCTCCGACTATCATCCCGACCGCATCCTCATCGAGCCGTCCGGCGTCGGCAAGCTCAGCGACGTCATCGGCGCCGTAGAGCGTGTTGCGGACGAGAGCGTCACGCTCGGCAGCTTCATCACCGTGGCGGATGCCACGAAGTGCAAGGTCTATCTGAAGAATTTCGGTGAATTCTACACGAACCAGATCGAGACCGCCTCCGCCATCATTCTCAGCCGCACCGGCTCCATCTCCGAGGAGAAGCTGGCCGCCGCCGTGGCCCTGCTGCGCGAGCACAATCAGAACGCCGTCATCATCACGACGCCGTGGGACCAGCTCTCCGGCGCACAGATCCTCGAAGCTATGCAGAAGCAGCACACGCTCACCGAAGAGCTGGCTGACATGATCCGCAGCGCCCAGTCCGAGGAGGACGACGAGGACGAAGAGGAAGAGCACCATCATCACCATCATCATGACGATGCCAACGAGGATGACGAGCACGAGCATCACTGCTGCCACCATCATGATCATGATGACGAGGATGAGCATCACTGCCATCACCATCATGACCACGATGAAGACGATGATGAGCATGAGCATCACTGCTGCCATCACCACGACCATGACGATGAGGATGACGACCACGAGCACCACTGCTGCCATCATCACCATCATCACGGCCACGACGCCGACGAGGTCTTCCAGAGCTGGGGCGTCGAGACGCCGAAGAAGTTCACCGAGGAAGAGATCCGCAATGCCCTCGCCGCGCTGGACAACAGCGAGACCTATGGCATCGTGCTGCGCGCCAAGGGCATCGTTCCGACGGCGGACGGCACCTGGCTGCACTTTGACCATGTGCCCGGCGAGATCGACGTCCGCACCGGCACGGCCGCTGTGACGGGCCGTCTGTGCGTCATCGGCTCGAAGCTGGACGAAAAGGCACTCGCCGCCCTGTTCGGCGTGTAAGGAGGCTGCCATGGCCATTCCCGTCTATGCCTTCACCGGCTTTCTGGACGCCGGAAAAACGAAATTCATTCAGGAGACGCTGGAGGACGAACGCTTCAACGCAGGCGAGCGCACGCTGCTGCTCATCTGCGAGGAGGGCGAGGAGGAATATGACCTCTCCGTCTATCCCTACCAGCATGTCTATCCCGAGGTGATCGATCAGGAGGCCGTTACGACCGAAGAGCTTTCACAGCTGTTCAAAAAGCACCACTGCGAGCGCGTCGTCGTCGAGCTCAACGGCATGCTGCAGGTCGGCCCGTTCTACCAGAAAATGCCGGAGGACTGGCAGATCGCGCAGGAGGTCATGTTTGCCGACGGCACGAGCATCCTCGCCTACAACGCCAACATGCGCTCCCTTGTGGTGGACAAGCTCACGGGCTGTGAGATGGTCGTGTTCAATCGTCTTGCACCGGGCACGGACATCATGCCGCTGCACAAGCTCGCCCGCGCGCTGAACCGCCGCGTCGGCATCCTCTATGAATACACCGACGGAACGACGCAGCCCGACGAGATCGAGGACCCGCTCCCCTTTGACATCAACGCCCCGGTCGTGGAGATCGGCGACGATGATTTTGCGCTCTGGTACCGCGACATCACGGAGGAGCCGAAGAAGTACGACGGCAAGACCGTCCGCTTCAAGGGACAGGTCGCCCGCCTGAAAAAGGACCGCGACGGCTACTTTGCGCCCGGCCGCTTTGTCATGACGTGCTGCGTGGAGGACATCGCCTTCATGGGTCTGCCGTGCAAATACGCCGGCGCCGCTTCCCTGCACGCCCGCGAGTGGGTCACGGTCGAGGCGACGGTCTCTGTCCGCTTCCATGCGCTCTACCGCGGCACCGGCCCCATCCTGACGGCCATCCGCGTAACGCCCGCCGAACCCGCGAAGAACGAGGTCGCAACGTTCTGAATCATGCCCTCGTATAGCAAAATCCTGCCGGAGTCAGCCACTCCGACAGGATTTTTTATGACTCAGTTCTCGTCCGCGGCAGCTCCCATGGTCGCAGCGAAGGCCGCTGCGGCATTCTGGACCGTTTCTGCGACGATGTTCTCCGCCACCTGATGCAGATCCGTCTGCAGGACGCGCTCCACATAAGGGGCGTATTCTTTTTCCGGCACGCAGTAGATGCGGAAGCAGCACGAAAGATAGCGGCGGATCTTCCGCTCCATCGTGAAGTACATATCGCACGGGACGGACATATAGCTCCGCGTGACACCGGCGGAGGCCAGCTCCAGCTCAAACAGCTCGCTGTCGTCCGCGCGCTTCATCCAGCGGGAGAAGATCTGGCGCAGCCGGGGCGTCATGCTCCGGTTGATGAAATCGGACGTCGACGGCAGCGAATACGCCGTGACATACAGGTCGCGCAGCGGCTCGGAGCACTCCGCGATATGGAGCTGCAGCCCCGTCTCCATGGCGTACAGCAGCAGCGGCGACTGATCCGCCGGGAGCATCTTCTCCGCGCGGGAAAACTGTGAGCGGAACATGATCTGCGTCAGGCGCAGCAGCAGCGCCTCCTTATTTTCAAACGCGGCGAAGAACGACGCCGGAGACATCCCGGCCTTGCGGGCAATCTGCGCCGTCGTCGTGCGCCCGTAGCCCTGCTCAAGAAAGAGCGTCATCCCCGCATAGATCATCTTCTGTTCGCGTGCAATTCCTCTGGCCTGCAGCCCATGACCCGGCATGGCACTCGCTCCTTTCAACTGAATATATGAATCAAAAATAAACTCCGGTCAAATGATATCACATGCTGTCGAATTTTGCAAGCGAAAGTTCCTGGCTTTTTCTCAATTTTCTGGATGTTTTCAAACTTTTATTGCTGCTTGTCATCATAGTCCGTCTATGCTATAATGAAATTATCTCATATCACCCGCTTGCAGAAAGGACGTGCCCAGATGAAGCGTATCATTTCGTTATTCCTTGCCGTTTCCTCTTTTCTGACTCTTTTATGCTCAACTGCCGGAGCCGAATCTTCTACCGGTTTCGCTGATGTGCCGCAAACTGCATGGTACTATTCCTATGTCATGCAGATGCAGAAAAATGGATACATGAATGGCGTATCTGCCGATCAGTTTGATCCGGATGGACACCTGACCCGCGCAATGGTTACGACCGTTCTTTATCGCATGGAAGGCAGCCCCTCCGTTTCGGCTCCGAGCCGCTTTATCGACGTCCCACAGGGCACCTGGTATTCCGATGCCATTGCCTGGGCGGAAAACAGCGGTGTTGTGAACGGAATGGATGATATACACTTTGCGCCGGAACGCGAGATCACGCGGGAGCAGCTCGTCACAATGATCTATCGTTATGCCATGCAGAAGGGTCTCCCGCAGGGTGAGACCTCGCTGGAGAAGTTTGACGACGCTGCAAACGTCAGCGACTATGCCAAGCATGCGTTCGCATGGGCCTGCAACGCCGGTATCATTTGCGGAAGTAAGGCAACCAAAAATCTATACGAAAACTATTATCAGATTTATCAAACTGATATCTGGAAGGAAAACAAAATTACCTATTCTAACGATACGCAATTCTACGCGCTCATCGACTTTGACGGAGATGGAATCTGTGAATTAGTCTCCACTCAGGCAGACTGGGGAGGCTTTGAGTATTACGGCTTTTATCTTAATGCAATACAGTCCAATACTGCTGAATCATACGGTTGTATCGCGAATATGAGGGGCCCGCTCTTATATTCAAATGGCCGTGGAGAAGTTTACTGCGCCTCTGGAAACTATGGTGGATATAGTCTTGTTCGAATTTATGGGGTTGAAGGGGATCGGCCCGGCGAAAAAGCGCTTAGGCGAGAAACCATTATGGACTTCATTCCAAATTGGGACGAAAGTGACGCGGGTGATAAACTCATTCAATTTGATGAGGAAATAGAACGGTATCTAGCCGAGCGAAATTGTGTTCGGGTAGTATACTCCCCGCTCGACACTCTGCTTGCAAACAACTATTATCCCGTGACTGTTGATGTTCTGGAGCCGTCGGGTCTTGCTACCCGCGCGCAGCTCGCAAAGATCATTTCCGTCTATCTTGGATTAACAGACTGACAACAGCAAAAAGGTAAAGAAATCCCGCGATCCCATGGAATTCCGTGCGATCGCGGGACTTTTCTTATACATTTTCCACCGCCGCCGGGTGCCAGAAGCCGACGGCATCACGGACGAGGACACAGCTGCGCGTCAGCTCCGCTTCTCCGGCGGCATCGGGCGTCACGCCCCATGCTGCAGCGCTGTCCTCCGGGACATGGAGCCTGCAGCGGAACGTGAAGCGCAGGCGGTTGCCGCAGAGCGATTCGACTCCGCTGCTCGCACCGTCGCGGGCCTCGTGGGCGCTCAGGCTCTGCACCATGGCTCCGGCAGCACTCTGGGCGATGGTCTCGTCCTCAGCGGACCCGGTCACGCCGACGGCGTAGAGGCTGCGCGGATAGGCATCCTGCTGCTCCAGCCCCTGCAGGGCGGCGGCGAGATCCGCGCCCTCCGGCTGGTCCAGCCAGACACGGCCTCCGGGTGCATCCAGACACAGGGCGGAGACGCCCTTCCAGAGCGTGAGCAGCGTGCCGCCGCCCGCTGGCGAGCTGAGCGTCACATAGCTGTCAAACGAGAATTCCTGCACGCCCGGCGCTTTGCGCTCGACCCACTGCGCAGCGTTGGCGGCATCGAGCATCGCAGCGACCGCAGCGGCGTCCAGCATGCCGCTGTGCTCCAGCTCCCCGCTGCGCGACCACTGGCACAGGCACAGGGCCGCGCCGTCGTATGCCAGAGCGGCCAGCGTCCCGGCATTGGGCAGCTCGACCGGCTCGGGCGGCTGCGTGGGGTTGGTCGGCGCGGCGGTCGGCTCTTCCGTTGCCGCCCCTGATCCCCATCTATATCGGATGCAAGTTATATGACACATTCTCTTCGGACCTAGTCCTAGATGAGATCGATCGTTTTAAACTCGATCAGTACATAGATTTCCGGAAATCCAAAGAATTTGCTTATGATTTTAAAGCAGTCCGTTATCTTTCAACGGGATCTCAATTTATTGTAAAAGAGTTGGACCGATTTTTACATATGTACTGCGATGGTACAACCGGCACCGCAAAAACATCCAGTGTGCTCACAGTTGCCATTGCAGACGACCTTGATCAGAAAGTATATAACGAGGATTATCAGAAAAAAGCCTGCTACGCAGCCCTGAAAGAGGGGAAATTACGGATTTGTGTTCCATTCAATGGAAGTGATTTTTCCATCAATTACTTTGAACCGGTTCTGTTAGAAAACCCGAATGCAGACAAACATATTGAAAAAGAAAACAACAGCAGAAGAGAGCTGTACCGGCATCTTAAATTTGACTCCCAATCTGCCGGCATCACAGTTGTAGCACCCAATGCCGCATGGGCGGATCAGTGCTACCATATGGCCAAAAACCGCAAACTGAAGATCCATAGAATTGATCCGATTTTAAAAGACGGGAAGCACAAAGAAGGTTTCACCGGCTTCAATCCTTTTAAAATTGATCCGTCGCTGACCGGAAAGGCACTGGCAACCACCATCACGGCCCAAGCCTCCAATTTCGCTACCGTAGTCCAGTCCATTTATGATCAGTCAGGGGTATCCGATCCTTATTTTTCGAGTCTCAACGAAACAGTAACCATCAGCATAGCAGAACTATTAATGCTGACCTACCATCTGGTCCACCCTGGGCAGGTTCCCAAAGCATCCGATGTACAGAACCTGATCAATGATTGTAGCCGCTGCCGCCCATATCTGGATGCACTCATTAAGTATTATTCCGTTCACAGCCTCAGAGGCAATGGAAATGACCGCACAGAACAGGTCGCTGAGGTTGTGGATGTAGGGCAATGGCAACAGGTATACACAACCATCAACAATGACCTTCTGGGCGAAAATAAAGCAAATATGTATGATCGCTGCAATGGACTGCGAAACCTGATCAACAATTTCCTAAATGATCCTCTGGTCCGCGATGTTTTTGAAGCGGAAGAGACCGTTGATATTGATAAAGCCTTGGAGTACGGTGAAGTCATTATATTAAACTATGCCCTTGAGCGAGGTGATTCTGTGGCAACCGGTTTTGGCCTATTTTTCCTCCTTTCCTATGAAACGGCCGTCCTCAGGCGTCCTGGATCAGAAAATGAGCGTATCAAAAATTTTATTTACATTGATGAGCTCCCTGTGCTCCTGCATCCGAAACTCCAAAGTTTCTTCACATTGTTCCGCCAGTACCGGGTTGCTGTCATCTGTGCCATCCAGACACTGGATCAGGTAAAGAAAATACAGCTTGACAGCATTATGCTCGGTAACTGTGCACATCAGGTTATATTCGGACGCGTAAGCACCACAGAAATGGACATCTTTTCCAAAATGGCTGGTGAGACCCTGGAACACGTCACACAGGAAACCGTTACGGAAACAGCAATCACAGCAGAGCGGCCAGCTTACTCATATTCAAGACGCTCCACACCTACCTTATCCGAACGTTTTTCTGGCACGGTATTCCGGTATTTGGGGTTTCAGGAAGTTATATTCTTTTCCGTAAACAATTCCTCACCGATTTATCCCTTCAGGGGAAAGGTAAATTTTCTACCCAAACCGCGAGAGAAGAGTGCCCCAAGACTGAAGATCGAATGGGAACCATTCATGCCGGGACCTTTCCATCCAACTATTTTTGCAAAGAAATACAGCGTTGCTCACATATCCTCAAACGGATATTTTTCTTCCGGCAAACCAGGAAATTACTTCCTTGCAGAAAATAAAAAATCCAGGCCAGAACCTCAAGCCCAGATGAATCTGACTGCAGAAACTACCAAAGCAGTCTCA
>OGXL01001394.1_pt1 | contig 20082 bp, 18 predicted proteins | sample 1576311 | NCBI WGS metagenome assembly OGXL01 (sample SAMEA3541564, study PRJEB24748) | human gut metagenome | biome: human gut; feature: human-associated habitat; material: faeces | place: China | collected 2012 | reverse complement strand
TGTTCTCGCAAATGACAGTGACATTGTAATTCGCTTTCAGGGCGGTGCAAATGCAGGTCATACTATCGTAAATGAATATGGCAAGTTTGCTTTGCATCAGCTCCCATCCGGTGTATTTCATCAGAATATTACTAATATTATTGGCAACGGCGTTGCTTTCAGCGTTGAAAATTTCGTAAAAGAAATCGCTGAGCTTGAGAGCAGAGGAGTACCAAAGCCAAAGATTATTATTTCAGACAGAGCGCAGATAGTTATGCCTTATCATGTTGCTTTTGATTGTTACGAGGAGGAGCGCCTCGGCAAAAATTCCTTTGGCTCTACAAAGAGCGGTATTGCTCCATTCTATTCAGATAAATACTCAAAAATCGGTTTCCAGATTAACGAGCTTTACGATGATCCTGATTCTCTCAGAGAGAAAATCAGACACGCTCTCGGCATTAAAAATGCTATTCTCAAGAATCTCTACAACAAGCCTGAGATTACAGAGGAAGAAGTATTTGATAAGTTAATGGAATACAAAGAGGCACTTGCTCCTTATGTTGGAGATACTTTTGAGTTTATTCATAATGCGCTCAAAGATGGCAAGAATATTCTTTTGGAGGGTCAGCTTGGCTCACTTAAGGATACTGACTTTGGTATCTATCCAATGGTTACATCTTCAAATACAATCGCCGGCTACGGTGCAGTAGGCGCAGGTATTCCGCCATACGAGATTAAAGAGGTTATCACTGTTGTTAAGGCTTACTCAAGTGCAGTAGGCGCAGGTGAATTTGTTTCTGAAATTTTTGGCGAAGAGGCAGATGAGCTCAGAAGAAGAGGCGGCGACGGCGGCGAATACGGCGCTACAACAGGCAGACCTCGCAGAATGGGTTGGCTTGACCTTGTGGCTACTCGTTACGGCTGTAAGGTACAGGGAGCTACTCAGGTAGCATTTACTGTTCTTGATGTTCTCGGCTACCTTGACGAAATTCCTGTATGCGTTGGTTATGAGCTTGACGGCGAAGTTATCGACTATTTCCCATCTACAACAAAGCTCAAGAGATGCAAGCCTATTCTCAAGAAATTAAAGGGCTGGAAATGCTCAATTTCAGGCATTAAAGAGTACGACAAACTTCCTAAGGAATGTCGTGACTATATTGAATTTGCAGAAGAGCAGATTGGTGTGCCGATTAAGATTGTATCTAACGGCCCATCAAGAGATGATATTATTTACAGATAAACAAAGGCTGGTAATGTAATGGAAAACAAAGAAAGAGTAATTGTCCTCGACTTTGGCGGACAGTATAATCAGCTTATTGCAAGGCGAGTTCGTGAGTGCAATGTGTATTGTGAAATACTGCCTTACACAGTCAGCCTTGACAAAATTAAAGAATTAAATCCGACCGGTATTATTTTTACCGGCGGTCCTAACAGCGTGTACGATGAAAGCTCACCGCACATTGCAAAAGAAATTTTTGAGCTTAATATACCGATTCTCGGTATTTGCTATGGTTGTCAGCTTATGGCATACACCCTCGGCGGTGTTGTAACTGCTGCCACAGATAACTCGTCTTGTGAGTATGGCAAGACAATGACTAACTACAATAAAAACGATGTTATCTTTGCAAATGTGCCTGAGCATGGTATTTCTTGGATGAGCCATCGTGACTATATCAGCACAGTTCCTGACGGATTTTCCGTTACTGCAACAACAGCTGTTTGTCCTGTTGCAGCTATGAGCTGTCCTGAGAAAAAACTCTACGGTGTGCAGTTCCACCCTGAAGTAAATCATACTGAAAACGGTAAAGATATGCTCCGTTCTTTCCTTTACGATGTTTGCGGTTGTAAGGGCGAGTGGCAGATGGATAGCTTTATCGACACCACTGTTGCTAAACTTAAAGAGCAGATTGGCGATAAGGGTGTTGTGCTTGGCCTTTCGGGCGGTGTTGATTCATCAGTAGCAGCCGCACTTTTAAGTAAGGCGGTTGGCAAGCAGCTTACATGCGTTTTTGTAGATCAGGGACTTATGCGTAAAGACGAGGGCGATTTTGTAGAACAGACTTTTACAAAGCTCTTTGATATGAATTTTGTCCGCATTAATTGTCAGGAAGAGTTCCTCTCAAAGCTCAAGGGCGTTTCAGAGCCTGAGGCAAAGAGAAAGATTATCGGTACAGAATTTTATAATGTGTTCTGGAATAAGATTCGTGAAAGCTACGGCAGCGGCTATTTTGCACAGGGCACAATTTATCCTGACAGAATCGAGAGTGGCAAGGGTGATGCTGCAAAGATTAAGACCCACCACAATCAGGTTGAAGTTCCTCAGGATATCACCTTTGAGGGCATTATTGAGCCTTTACAGGATTTATTTAAGGACGAAGTGCGTGTAGTTGGCGAAAAACTCGGACTTCCGCACGGGCTTGTATGGCGTCAGCCGTTCCCAGGCCCGGGACTTGGCGTTAGAGTAATCGGTGAGGTTACAGCAGAAAAGGTTAAGATTTTGCAGGAGGCAGACGCTATCCTCAGAGAAGAAATGGATAAGTGCGGCTATGCATCACAGATGAGCCAGTTCTTTGCAGTCCTTCCGGGCGTAAAGACAGTAGGCGTAATGGGTGACTCCCGCACTTATGATGAGCTTGTTGCGATCAGAGCCGTAACTACCGATGACTTTATGACAGCCGATTGGGCAAAAATCCCTTACGATATTCTCGGCAGAGTTTCAAGCCGAATCATTAATGAAGTTGAACATGTAAATAGAGTAGTTTACGATATAACCTCAAAACCACCGGGAACAGTGGAGTGGGAATAACAAACAGTAATGCCGAAAGCCTGTATTTATACAGGTTTCCGGCTTTTGTTTTATTAAATGGTTTGCTCAATTTGTGGCGGAGTAAAGTTGAGCTTTTTGATAGAGAGTAGTATAAAAGAGAAGTGATAAAAGTGTTTAAGATTGCAATCTTACAAAAAAGAGCCATTAATGCGCAAATAGATAAGAATATTGAAAGTATCATTATGGCAATGAAAGAGGCTGCGGAAAACCATGCGGATATTCTTTTGCTGCCGGAATGTTTTGTTACAGGATATGATTTGCCTATGTCATACGAAAAAGGCATTGCAGATGATGATATAAGAATTGCAATAATATGTGAGAATGCTAAAAAATATAAAATTGGTGTGGTACTCACTGCATTTACAAAAGGTAATAAGCAACCACAAAACTCAGCTTTTGTTATTAATAAGTCGGGCGATATATTAATGAAATACTCTAAGGTGCATACCTGTGATTTTGCAGATGAAAGAAATGTTGAATCAGGTAAAGAATTTAAGGTGTGTGATTTTGAAGGAATACAATTAGGTATTATGATTTGTTATGACAGAGAGTATCCCGAAAGTGCAAGAATACTGATGCTAAAAGGTTCTGAAGTTATTCTTGTCCCAAATGATTGTGGTTCTATGCAACCAAGAATCAGAGCACTTTCTACAAGAGCATATGAAAATATGGTTGCAGTTGCTATGGCGAATCCGAATGGAGATAACGCCGGATGTTCTTGTACATTTAGTCCAATTTGTTGGGATGAAAACGGAAAGTGTGTTGATAACACAGTTTTGTTGGCTGACGATAAAACTGAGGGGATTTTTTATGCTGAGTTTGATATGGAAGATATAAGAAAATACAGAAATCGAGAAATGTTAGGAAATACATTTCGTAAAGTAGAGGCGTACGAGCAATTACTAAGTGATGAAATCAAGCCACCTTTTATAAGAAATGGTCAGAATAGATAATTATGTAGGAGTTTGTTTTTTGCCGTTAGAATTAAAAAGAAGAATGGTACAATTTTAAAAGAACAATTCTTTAAAAAATACGGTCATAAATTTTATCTTTAAAAACTAAACTTTGCGTCAGATAATAAAAAATCCAAAGTCGATTTTAGTCGGCTTTGGATTTTTGTTTATTCGTTATATGGTTTATAATAGGTGTCGAGTATGAGTTTGTAGAACTCGTCTTCGTTTATATGAAACTCTGTATATCGCTCGCCTTTTTTTATTTCACCGGGTACAGATACCATTGTCATATTCATACCGTTGTGGCTGAGCATATTCTGCGAAAGGTAACATATTTTAGACGGGTTTAGGTTTGTGCATGAGTATGGGGCAGAGGCGTTGAACAGACTTACAGGAGTTGTAATATCCTTTTTGGTCTGCGCAAGAACCGTATTCATAAATGAATCAAGGTAAACCTGCTGTCTTTGCATACGCTTGCTGTTTGCGTCTACGCTTTCCATATCTCTTGAACGAACAAAAGTTTCTGCATTCTTACCTTCAAGATGGTAGCTTTCACCCTCTTTAAAATCGCCTATGGTTTCGGGAGAAACAACATCAACTCCACCTACGGCATCATTAAGAGCTGATATACCGTCAAGGTCAAGCGCAAAATATGAATTAATGGGAATATTGTAGAAAAGTCTTTCGACCGCTGTTACGGTGTTTGCACAGCTTGAATCTTTACCGTTACCGTAAGCGTAGGCAAGACAAATCTGTTCGTTTACAGTTTCCACATAATATCCGCTTGCCGAATAAACCGCAACATCAGTCATTGTATCTCTCGAGATATTAATGAGTTTTGTTTCGCCTGTTGAAGTGTCTATCGCCGCAAGAATGAGTACATCGGCTTGTCCGTTTTCACCTTTAATATCGCTTGCACTGTCAAAAGTGGACTTATCTACACCCATACAGAGAATGCTCGTCATACTATTGTTAAATTCATAGGTCTGTCCGTTATACACAACATACTGACCGCCGTTTTGCACAACGACATTTGTCGGAGCGGATATTATGTTGGTATTATTAAGTAGCTCCTTTGAGCCGTTATAGACAAACCAAACAAGCAGTCCGCTAACTATAATTACAAGAGAAAGAATTACGCTTGCAATCGTGAGAATTACTCTCTGCCATCTTTTAAAGCGCCTTTTCTTTTTCTTCATGACTTTTCGCTTTTTTTTAATAACTTTTTTTTGCTCTTTAGAACCCATTGCAGGATGAGTGCTTTTTACGAGCTCATCGTATTCCTGTAAATATTTTTCGTTGCCTGAGCTTTTTGTACTGCACTTATGAGCACTTCCTTTTGCAGGGCGTGAGCTTTGCACCAGCAGGGTATCTTCGGCATTTTCTGTATTTGAATGATGATGGTGGTGATGATGATGACTATGACTTCTATGAGCCTTAGTGAATATATAATCATCTATATCATCATTTATACTGCGTTCGGCATATTTTACCTCGCCGAGTTCACCGTCGCTTGCCACGCCCTCCTCGGTTTGAGGCGGCAATTTGCTCGAGTAGCTGTATATATCATCAAAGTTATTAGTTTTGTTGTCAGCAGTATTTTCCGCATTACTGCTGTTTTCACTGTTATTTTGTGAGTTCATCCTTTATTAACACCCCCTGTAAAAGAAGTCTTCCTTCACCCGAATTTAAACAGGTGCTGAGTGTAACAATTTTATCGTTTGTTGTCAGCTCAAGATTATCTCTTACAACTTTTGTGAATGACCTTGGATTCTGTATATAATCAAGGTACTCCTGAAATACCTCGTCCTTATCAAAATCAAAGGAGTTCATAATGTGTCTGTCATCATATGAATATACCGAGGCGATACGATAGGTTAGTTTGTGCTTAGGTCTGTAAATATAAAAATATTCGTGATTGTTAAAAAAGTCACTATCGGTAAATTTATACAGATCGGCAAACATACTTCCGTCTGCCATATTGTGACCATAGAGCACCGTTACTCTGTCATGCATATAAATGGAATTGCAGTACTGCGAATATATCGAGCCTGAAAAGCTGTAATTCCCGTAAATATCATGGTCGAGATAAAAATTATCATTACTGTTGCTTCTGCATACTGGATAATTTATATTGGTATCGGGAATATATATCCACGAATAAATTTCATCATTTTGCTTTTGCAGAGAAGTAAAGTCGATAGGATTATCGGCAAGTGCTTCATCTATTGACGGAGTTGTTACTTCGTTTGAAATACTCGGAGCAACCGAGCTTGCAAGATTATTGTATTCCTGCTGTGTTTTTTGCTGAGAATTCATACGGTACATAACATACACAATACAGCAAATAAGCAGAATTATTGTAATGATAAGAATTGTTATTAAAAATTTATTTCGGTTTCTTTTCATAGGTAAATCTCTCATATAATTGTAACAAATATCGACAACAAAGTCAACATTTATCCAATATCATATAGGAATATAGCGTTTATAAGCATTAAAAAACAGCTTCCGTTTTGCGAAAGCTGTTTTAAAAGCAAATTAGTTTGATTTCTTAGACTTAACAATAGTTACGCTGACAGCAACAGCAATAAGTGTTAAGCTGATCATCACATAAGGCATTGCGTTTGAAGGGCCGGTCTGAGGTGACTTGTCAGAAGTATCAGTTGTAACAGACTGTGTAGGTGACTCGCCGTCCTTTGTGTAGTAAGGAGTTACTTTAATATCACCTGTGATAATAAGATCAAGCTCTTTATCTGTGAGTGGCTGATCTGTTCTGTAAGGACCGTCAATTACCCAGTGGTCAAAAGTATATCCGGGATTGGGTTTTGGAGTAACATGAACATTCTGGTTACCGTCCTCGTCAATATCTGTTGTAAATTCATAGTCACCGCTGCCACCCGGTGTAGGAACAACAACTACTACATAAACATATGTTCCGGTCGGACTTGGTGCGGCAAATACCGGAACTGCCGCTGCAAGCATCAGCACAAGTGCCAACGCAATGGAAACAACCTTTTTCATTGTACTAACCTCCTGTTTAATCCATAATAAATTAAGATAAAGCAGAGAAACCCTACTTTTACATATTCATTATTATATCACAAGTAAATCATAAAGTAAAGGCAAAAAAGCAAATAAATTTCATCAAATATACTAATTTACAATTCTTATTGCAACTAAAGGCTAATAATATTTACAAATTAAAAAGACCTATTGCAATAGTAGGCAAAAAAATGTATAATTAAATATATTATGTTAAGAAAAAATGTGAAAGGAAATGTATATATGAATATTTCTGAAGTTCAAAATAAAATTCTTGAGTTGAAAAAGGAAAAGGATGTTTGTATTCTTGCACACAGCTATCAGGCAAGAGAAATTTGCGAAATCGCCGATTTTACAGGCGACAGCTACAAGCTCAGTGTAGATGCAAGTAAGGTGAAAAATAAAAATATTCTTATGTGCGGAGTTCGCTTTATGGCAGAAACCTGCAAAATTCTCTCACCTGACAAAACAGTTTATCTCGCTCAGCCGAGCGCAGGCTGTCAGATGGCTGACCAGATGGATAAAGAGATGATTTCTTCTGTAAAAGAAATGTATCCCGATTATGCAGTTGTTGCATACATAAATACTACCGCAGATTTAAAAACTATTTGTGATGTTTGCGTAACAAGCTCATCTGCCGTAAAGATTGTAAGCAATATGCCTGAAAAGAATATTCTTTTCATTCCCGACTGCAATCTCGGCGACTATGTAAGCCGTCAACTTCCCGACAAAAACTTTAAGCTTTTGCATGGCGGCTGTCCTATTCACGCTTGCGTATCGGCAGAAGATGTTAAAAAGGCAAAGGCTCAGTTTCCAAACGCAGAGCTGCTCGTTCACCCTGAGTGTCAGCCTGCTGTTGTTGACCTTGCAGATTATGTCGGCTCAACATCGGGCATTATGAATTACGCAAAAAACAGCGACAAAAAGGAGTTTATTATCGGTACAGAAATCAGCATTGCAGAGCATTTGCAGTTTGACTGCCCTGATAAGAAATTCCATATTCTTACACATAAGCTCATTTGCCCTAATATGAAAGCTACTACACTTATGGATGTATTTAATTGCCTTAACGGCGAGGGCGGCGAGGAAATTATCCTTGATGAGCAGACTATTACAGACGCAAAGAAATGTATTGACGAGATGATAAGACTTGGCGGTTAAGGAGAATAATATGACCGAAAGGGCATTAATAGCAATGAGCGGAGGAGTAGACAGCTCGGTAGCGGCTTGCTTAATAAAGGAGCAGGGCTATGACGCTACGGGTATTACTCTCAAGCTTTTTGATAATGAAGATATAGGCGAAAAGAAAGAAAAAACCTGTTGCTCGCTTGACGATATTGACGATGCAAGAAATGTTTGCAGAAAAATAGGTATTCCGTACTATGTTTACAACTTTAAAGACAGCTTTAAGGAAAATGTAATAAACCGTTTTATATCGGCATATGAAAACGGATGCACACCTAATCCTTGTATTGACTGCAACAGATATATTAAGTTTGAAAAGCTAATGCAGAGGGCAGACGAGCTTGATTTTGACTATGTTGTTACAGGGCATTACTCTGTCATTGAGTATGACGAGGGATTGCAGAGATACTTACTGAGAAAATCTCCCGATGTAACAAAGGATCAGAGCTATGTGCTGTATTCGCTAACTCAAAAACAGCTTTCAAGAACCTTACTTCCGCTCGGCAAACTCACCAAGCACGAGGTAAGACATATTGCGGAAAAATATCACCTTATTAATGCTCAAAAACATGACAGCCAAGATATTTGCTTTGTACCAGATGGCGACTATGCAAAATTCATTGAGCAATATACGGGCAGAAAGTATGAGTTTGGCGATTTTGTAGATGAAAACGGAAAGGTTCTCGGAACGCATAAGGGCATTATCAGATACACAATAGGTCAGCGCAAGGGACTTGGTCTTGCATTGCCGCACCCTATGTATGTTAAGGAAAAGGATATTGCAAATAACAAGGTAATTCTTTGTGAAAATGAGAGCCTGTTCTCAAGAGAGCTTTATGCAAAGGATATTAATCTTATAGCATATGAAAAGCTCGACAAGCCTTTGCATATAAAGGCAAGGGTGAGATACAACCAACCCGAACAGGATGCAACCGTTGAGCAGTTGTCGGATAACAGACTGCATATTGTTTTTGACAAGCCGCAAAGAGCTATTTCAAAGGGACAAGCAGTTGTTTTGTATGACGGCGATGTTGTTATCGGCGGAGGAACAATAGAATAATTACAGGCAAAGGCAGTTGGAAAATATACAACTGCCTTTTTAAGTAGCAGAGGGGTGGGTAAGGTGCTGATAAAAATAGGTGATTTTGAATTTACGAAATGTTGGGACGGAGTGTTTTATAAAAAATTATCCGATTATCCTAAAATATCGAATTGGAAAATACAGACAATTACAGCGGTTTTAATTGTAACGATTTGAACCGCTGTATATTTTTTGAGATAAAAATAAAAAAACACTTGATTTTCTTTTGAGTGTAGTATATAATGTGTATGGTTAGTTAAAACTAACCTGTTGAATAAATCATGTGGACTTCCCGAGAATCCTCTACTTCTGTTCACCGGAGGGAGTTGCTAACCTTCCGGAGGGGAGTCTGCGAATACGACTATAAGGAGATTGTTAAAATGGCTTATTTGGAAATTGAAAAAGTTATTGGCAGAGAAATTCTTGACTCCCGAGGAAATCCTACTGTTGAGGCAGAGGTTACACTCATTGACGGTACGGTTGCAAGAGGTACTGCGCCAAGCGGTGCGTCAACAGGCGAGTTTGAGGCACTTGAACTTCGTGACGGCGACAAGTCAAGATACCTTGGCAAGGGCGTTTCAAAGGCAGTAGAAAATATTAATACAGTAATTAACGATACAATAAGCGGTATGGACGCATCGGATATTTATGCGGTTGACAAGGCAATGATTGAGGCTGACGGCACAAAGGATAAATCAAACCTTGGTGCAAATGCTGTTCTTGCCGTTTCTATTGCAACTGCAAGAGCGGCGGCTGCGGCGCTTGATATTCCGCTTTACAGATTTCTCGGCGGTATTTCTGGCAACAGACTTCCTGTACCTATGATGAATATTCTCAACGGTGGCGCACACGCCGCAAACACTGTTGATGTTCAGGAATTTATGATTATGCCTGTCGGCGCTCCGAGCTTTAAGGAATGTTTGCGCTGGTGTGCAGAGGTTTTCCATGCACTTGCCGCTTTACTTAAATCTAAAGGACTTGCTACTTCTGTTGGCGATGAGGGCGGCTTTGCTCCTGACCTTGCAAGTGACGAGGAGGCTATTCAGTATATTCTTGAGGCTGTTAAAAATGCAGGCTATGAACCCGGCAAAGACTTTATGATTGCTATTGATGCTGCATCATCTGAGTGGAAAGGCAGCAAAAAGGGTGAGTATGTTCTTCCGAAAGCAGGCACAAAGTTTACTTCTGCCGAGCTTATTGAGCATTGGAAACAGCTTGTAGAAAAGTACCCGATTATTTCTATTGAGGACGCTCTTGATGAGGAAGATTGGGAGGGCTGGCAGCAGCTTACAAAGGAGCTTGGCGACAAGGTTCAGCTTGTTGGCGATGACCTCTTTGTTACAAATACAGAAAGACTTGCAAAGGGCATTGAGCTTGGCTGCGGCAACTCAATTCTCATTAAACTCAATCAGATTGGCTCGGTTTCAGAAACACTCGAGGCTATCAAGATGGCTCACAAGGCAGGCTATACCGCAATTTCTTCACACCGCAGCGGCGAAACAGCAGATACAACTATTGCAGACCTTGCAGTGGCACTTAACACTTGTCAGATTAAAACAGGTGCTCCAAGCCGCTCGGAGCGTGTTGCAAAGTACAATCAGCTTTTGAGAATTGAGGAGGAACTCGGCGAAAGCGCAGTTTATCCACAAATGAATGCTTTTAATGTTAAAAAATAATTTCATTTCAAATTTATTTTTTGCCTCTATTTAATAAAAAGGACAGATAGCTGTAATCGGTTGTCTGTCCTTTTTCGATTTTTTAAGTTTTATAAACAAAATTTATTTCAGGTCTTTTTTAGGTTTACAGATATGGCTATTAAAACCGCCAATAAGCGAGCCTATCTAAGAGGTGAGGGCGAAGAAAGAGCAAAGTACGGACTTTCGCTTGTTGTGGTAAACTCAAGACAGGGCGGTTGCCCCGATTGTGCAAAGTATATAGGCAGGGTGTTTATTGATGATGTGTATTCAAACGGCAAAAAATCGGACGGTGATTATCCGCTGCTTTCAACCGCCATTGCAGAGGGGCTTTTTCACCCTCGCTGTAAGGACAGCACAAGCACCTACTACCCCGAGCTTGACGATTTGGACGGACCTCTCTCCGATGACGAGTTTGCAGAGCTTGACCGCCAAAGAGGACTTGAAGTACAGCAACAGCATGCAGAAAAGCAAGCCGAACGCTTTGACCGCAGGGCAAAATACAGCCTTGACGAGGACAACAAACGCATTGCCCAAAAACGAGCCGATGAGTGGCACGATAAAGCGGATATGCTTGGAGAAAAGGTGAAACGAGCAGAAGATGTCAACAGAATTACCGCTGAAAATGTTGCAAAATCGGGTGAAAACGAATCAAGTAAACGAAACATTATCAAAAGTACCGTTGTTAATAAGCAAGCTCTTCAATCATCAACTTACAGAAAAACTATTGATAAATTAGGCGAGGACGAAAAAATTTCAAGAACGATTTATCAACAGATTTGTGAAATGCTCAAACATAGATCAGGCAGTGTATATGAGGATTTGTCTTTTATAGATAGTTCAACGGGGAAATACAAAACCCGAACGGACTTCAATGTTGAGCAGAAATGCTTTCCGTCAAAGAAAATGATGTCAATGATGCGTGATGCAAAACCAAATACAATAATAGGAGTGCATAATCATCCCAAAAGCTCTGCACCAAGTGTCGCTGATATTGATACCGCACTGCAAAAGCATTATAAATATGGTGTTGTTGCTTGCCATAACGGTGATATTTATAAGTACACAGTAACGGGCAAGTTTAGCAAGGTAACGGTTGATTCATTACTTGACACCGTAAACGATTTGATTTATAATAGGCATAAAATAGCAAATTATAATGAGCTGTTAGATAGAGCGTTGAATCAGTTGAAAGAAAACAACATTGAATTGGAGGTGTTTTTATGGGAGTAACATATGAAAGCATATGTGAAAAATTAGGCTTTGATGTGTTGAGTTATGAGCCTGAACTTCCGGGTTATGAAGATGATTCAAAAATTTCACCTTTTCATATACTGACATTAGAAGAGAAGTTATTTCTTAACGAATACCTAATGACGCACATAAAAAAAGATAACTAACCGCTCCGTAACAAGAGCGGTTTTGTTATGCGTTAAAGTAGGTGATTTTTATGAATATTAGGTCTATACATATTGATTTTGATAAAAACATTCTTGAAATAAACGGCAATTCCGTAAAAAAGAAAACAGTCGCATATCTTCCAAGAGATGACGGGTGGGAAATATCAAAGCTTTTCAAACCCGATAACTCAACCGAAGAATGCGACCGTATTCGTGTTACTTTAAAAAGCACTTAATCAATCGGATTGAGTGCTTTTTTAATACCCTAAATCCGAAAGGTGGTGATAATATGCTTGCTTTTCTCATTGTGCTATTATGTGCTTGAAGCAAACGGTTTAGTTGTTCCCACACCTTGCTTTGTGACAGCTTGGGCGCTTATTGCCGTTAGGCTTGCCTTAAGCGTTTTTATCGGAATTACTAAGAAATGAGGTGACAAAATGAAAGTAAGAGTAATTACATCGTTCAACGATAAAACCGAGGGGTTTATTAACAGACCGATTAATGAAGTTTTTGAATGCTCCGAGCAGAGAGCAAAGCAGCTCATTGACGGCGGCTTTGTGGCGGAGGTTAAGCCGAACGCTACGGAAAATGAACCAAACGCTACGGAAAAGCCGAAAAGAAAGACAACAAAAACAGCTTAAAACGCACTTGTGAGTGACTGCACAGGTGCTTTTTTATTGTCCGAAGACACTAAACTACGGGAGACACCCGATAACTGAAAGGATTGATAAAATATGGCAGAACCAACACCAAAACCAAACGAAACGCACCCACATCGCAGGCGGATTGCTCTGCTATGTGGGTGCGTTTTTATACATATAACCTTTTAAAAGATTAAACAAACTTAATATTTTATCTTATCAAAAAGTTTTATTATCCCCAAACTTCTTCGGCAATTTCTTTTACAAGTGCGAGCTTTGCCCACTGCTGTTCTTCGGTGAGCTTATTGCCGATTTCACAAGACGCAAAGCCGCACTGCGGACTAAGGTAAAGTCTGTCAAGCGGAATGTACTTGCTTGCCTCGTGTATTCTTTCGATTACTGTCTGCTTATCCTCAAGCTTTGGCGACTTTGTTGTAATAAGACCGAGCACAACCTTTTTATTGCCGCTCACATATTTTAAAGGCTCAAAACCGCCCGAACGCTCGTCGTCAAATTCAAGATAATAAGCGTTAACATTTTCTCTGCCAAACAGCGGCTCTGCCACAGAGTCATACGCACCGCTTGAAAAATATGCCGAGTGGTAGTTTCCTCTGCAAATGTGGGTTGTAATAGTCAAATCATCAGGCTTTCCCTCAATAGCAAGATTGTTTACCTTTAAGAGTTTTTCCTTTATATCGGCAAGGTTGTTTTCTTTGCCATAACGAATTACACTGCCCTCGGCAACAAGAACACCCCATGTGCAGTCATCAAGCTGTATATTCCTGCATCCTGCGTTATACAGGTCATTTATAACCTTTTTATAGCCGTTTGCAATGTCTGCGATAAGCTCGTCATCTGTTGCATAAAATTTTCTTGTGGCGTCTATATTTGCAGGAATAATCATCTGCTGAAAAAACTGAGCAGGTGCAGGAATAGTCTGCTTTGCCACAGTGTTTTCGTCTTCAAGTGCTTTTACAAATTTATAATGTTCAACAAATGGGTGGCTGTCCACAGAAATTTTGCCTGTAAGCCATGTATCGTCAATCAATGCAGGCTCGCCATGAAAAGCAACGCCTTTTTCGGTCTTTTTGTGGGCAACGCCGTTAAATCCCCACATAAAATCGAGATGCCATGTTGCTCTGCGAAATTCTCCGTCTGTAATTACCTTATAGCCAAGCTCCTTTTGCTTTTTAACAAGCTCCGTAATCGCCTTGTCCTCTACGGCTGTAAGCTCTGCCTTTGTAATACTGCCTTTTTCAAAATCCGCTCTTGCTTTTTTAAGATAATCAGGTCTTAAAAAACTTCCTACATAATCAAATCTAAACGGTGCATTTGTTTTACTCATAATATTACCTCCGATTTCTTTTTACATTAGTATAAGGTAATATCAGCTATTTGTAAAATACATAAAAAGTGCAGTTGGCTATAATTTAAAACTATAACCAACCGCACCTGTTTAATTAGAATATCAATCTTTGTCATCTGCATTTGCCGAATAAACATCGGCTATTTCATTTATGGAGATATAGGCTTTCGGGTCTATTTCATGCACAAGTCTTTTCATTTTATCAACCTGAAAACGGTTTATTACAAAGTAAATCATCGTCTTTTTAGAACCTGAATAATAACCCTTTGCGTCTATCATTGTGATGCCGTTTTCAAAGGTTTGCGAGAGTTTCTCACAAACAGCATCTGACTTGGTTGTAATAATAAAAGCGCCTTTTGCACGGTCAAAACCCTCTACAAAGAAATCTATCATTTTAACAGCCACGGCATAAGTTACTATGGAATAGAGCGGCAATATCCAACTGCCTATTACTATGCCGCAAATGATATAGAGAATTACATTGTAAATCATAATGAATGTGCCTATGCTTAAGTGAAGTTTTTTTGCAAACATTACCGCGAGAATATCTATTCCGTCCATAGCGCCGCCAAAGCGCATTGCAAGACCGCTACCGCAGCCTGAAATTACACCGCCGAAAATTGCGCATAAAAACAAATCGTTGCCTGCAAGGGGAGATATAAAGCTGACATCTATTGGCAGAATATCTGTGATTATCCACGCCGCAAGAGAATAAATAATTACAGTGTAAATTGCATATATGGTAAACTTTAAACCCTCTCGCTTAAGACCAAGCAAAAACAGAGGAATGTTTAGCAAAATAAGTATTAATGACAAGCTGCACCACGCAGGAGTTTGCTGAGAAATAAGCATTGAAGTACCCGAAATTCCGCTGTCGTAGAGCTTTACAGGAGCAAGAAATACAACTACTCCAAAGGCATTTATACTGCCTGCAAGCGTAAGAAACAGCAGATTTACGATTTTTAATTCCTTTATTGTGCTTATAAAATTTTTCATTTATGCCTCCTTGTATGTAATGTCACTTAATATATTTGTTTAAGTGATTTAAGAATTTTTTGCAAAGCGGACTCAAATTTAATTTTTTGTGACAAATGTATCCGATACGCATATCTCCTTCCTTGCTTAATGGTATTGAAATAATATCTGAGCCGTTAAGACCGCTGTCAATTACACCACTGCAAACGGTGTAGCCGTTAAGTCCTATCAGCAGATTAAAAAGCGTTGCCCTGTCGGTTACACGAATATTCTTTTTGCGCTCAACAGTGCTGAAAATTTCCTCGGAATAGTAGAACGAATTGTGCTCGCCCTGTTCAAATGACAAGTATGGGTAGTCTGCAAGTTCCTCCATAGTTACCGAGCTTTTATTTGCAAGCGGATGCTCCGCCGTTACAAAAATATGCGGCTTTGCCACAAAAAGCTCATTAAAGCACAATCCTTTTGATTTAATGATTTTCATAAGTGCGGACTCGTTGAAAGAATTAAGATAAATTATGCCGATTTCACTTTTCATTGCAGAAACATTGTCTATTATTTCATAGGTTTGAGTTTCTCTTATAGAAAAATCATATTCGTTTTGCGGTAGTTCCTTTATCAAATCCACAAAAGCATTCACCACAAAGGCGTAATGCTGAGTAGAAACAGAAAAGCGTTGCTTATCATACGGCGAGGTTTTATAAGCACTTTCAAGCAGGTTGGCTTGTTCAATCACCTGTCTTGCATAGCCTAAAAATTGTTCTCCCTCGTTAGATACAGCAACGCCTTTGTTGGTTCTGTTAAATATTGTGATGTTCATTTCTTTTTCAAGTTCACGAATTGCATTGGTAAGGCTCGGCTGAGAAACAAAAAGCTCCTTTGCCGCCTCGCTTATAGTACCCTTTTGTGCAACCGTTATTACATATCGCAGTTGTTGCAAAGTCATATTGTTATTTCCTTATATAAATTTAATCTTTACTTTTTTGGTAAGAATTTATTACATTATAGCATAAAAAACAGTTTCTGTAAATCACCTGAGTAAAAATAATTATATTTTTTTGCTTGCGCACTTGATATTAATAAATAAATAAGCAAAAAAGTATATAAATAAAATTTAATATAATTAAATATCGGATATAGTCAATTTACAAATGGGAATATTGTAAAAAATTTAAACTTTTGTATAGACAACTGTAAGAAATCATAATATAATTAATATTACTGCTGTAATAAAATTCTTGTTCGGCAAACAATATAATAAAGGAGAAAAAATATGGGCGGATATATGGGAGTAGCAGCCAAAGAGGACTGCGTTTTTGATTTGTATTTTGGTATTGACTATCACTCACACCTCGGCACAAGAAGAGGCGGTATGGTAGTTTATGATGACGAAAAGGGATTTGACAGGTCTATTCATAACATTGAAAATGCACCTTTCAGAACTAAGTTTGATAAAGATATGCAGAGTATGAAGGGCAGACTTGGCATCGGTTGTATTTCCGACTATGAGCCTCAGCCGCTTATGGTTCGCTCGCACCATGGTACATATTCTATCACAACTGTAAGTAAGATAAATAATACCGATGAGCTTGTAAAGGAGATTTTCTCAAACGGAAATTCTCACTTTCTTGAGATGAGCGGCGGCGAAATCAATCCGACCGAGCTTGTTGCCACACTCATAAATCAGAAAGAAAACCTTATTGACGGCATTAATTATGCGCTCGAAAAGGTAGACGGCTCACTTTCACTTTTGCTTATGAATCCAAACGGCATTTACTGCGCAAGAGATAAGTACGGCAGAACTCCTATTGCTATCGGCAAGAAAGAGGACGCTTTCTGTGCCGCTTTTGAGAGCTTTTCATATAAAAACCTCGGTTACAGCAATTACAAAGAGCTTGGCCCCGGTGAGATTGTTGTTATTACAGATAAAAACTGTGTTACCTTAAAACAGCCCGGAAATGATATGAAAATATGCACATTCCTTTGGGTTTACTACGGCTACCCTGCAAGCTCATACGAGGGAATGAGCGTTGAGCAGATGCGTTACCTCTGCGGTGCAAAAATGGCAAAGAGAGATAATGTAAAGCCTGATGTTGTTGCAGGTGTTCCTGATTCGGGTATTGCACACGCAGTCGGATATGCTAATGAGTCGGGTATTCCCTTCTCAAGACCGTTTATTAAATACACACCAACATGGCCGAGATCCTTTATGCCTACAATTCAGAGCCAGCGTAATCTTATTGCAAAAATGAAGCTGCTTGCTGTTGAGGATTTAATCAGAGGAAAAAGCCTGCTTTTGATTGACGATTCAATCGTGCGTGGCACTCAGCTCAGAGAAACAACAGAGTATCTTTTTGAAAGCGGTGCAAAGGAAGTGCACATCAGACCCGCTTGCCCTCCGCTTGTGTACGGCTGTAAGTACCTTAACTTCTCACGCTCGTCATCTGAAATGGATCTTATTACAAGACGAGTTATTGAAAGACTTGAAAACGGCAATGTTACCGATGAAGTTTTAAAGGAATACACAAATCCCGATTCTGAGAAGTACGAAAAAATGGTTGACGAAATCTGCAAGGAACTCAAGTTTACTTCACTTCGATTTAACCGCCTTGACGATATGCTTGATTCCTGCGGTATTGATAAATGCAAACTTTGCACATACTGCTGGAATGGTGAGGAATAATTTATATTTTTATCAAAAGGGCAGTATTTACTGCCTTTTTATTGTTTGAACGATATGGTTATTAATATTTAGAATATTTAGAAAATTTTAATAAATGACAGTTTAATTTAATTCTTGCATATGTTATAATAATCAGTGCTGTTTATTATAACAAAAGTAAAAACAGTCTTTTATGTGACAGATTGTTTTTGTATTAAAAGTTACGGAGTTAAAAATGGGTAGGAATAATTTAATAAAATCTAACCGTAAGGTTATAAAAGAGGGTATCCGAGATGGTATTCCGATAGGACTCGGCTATCTTGCGGTATCATTTTCGCTTGGCATTGCGGCAAAAAACGCAGGTCTTAATTTTTTCCAGAGCTTTTTGGCGAGCTTGCTTTGCAATGCCTCGGCAGGTGAGTATTCAGGCTTTACAGTAATTGCGGCAGACGCTACATATTTTGAAATGGCAGTGGTAACTCTCATTGCAAATGCAAGGTATTTGCTTATGAGTTGTGCTCTCAGTCAAAGAATGAAAAGCTCAACCTCGCTCATTCACCGACTGCTGCTTGGTTTTTATATAACCGATGAATTTTTCGGAATTACAATTTCCCGAAAGGGGAGTGTGAATCCGTACTATACCTATGGTGCAATCCTCTTTGCAGGACCATGCTGGGCGGTTGGTACGGCGCTCGGCACGATAGCGGGCAATGTTTTGCCGCTCAGGGTTGTAAGCGCTTTAAGCGTGGCATTGTTCGGAATGTTTCTTGCCATTATTGTGCCACCCACCAAGGGCAACAAACCTCTTATGGGCATTGTAATAGTCAGCTTTATATTAAGCCTTGCCTTTGCGTATCTGCCTGTAATAAGTGAAATTTCCGAGGGCACAAGGACTATTATTCTTACTATTGTTATATCTGCCGCTGCAGCCTTGCTGTTCCCTGTAAAGGATGAGGAGGGAAACGAAAATGTCGCATAATCCGTATATTTATATTTTGATAATGGCAGGCGTTACCTTTGCAATCAGAGTTCTGCCGCTTACTCTTGTAAAAAAGCAGTTCACAAATCAGTTTGTAAAATCGTTTCTCTACTATGTGCCGTATGTAACACTTTCGGTTATGACTTTTCCTGCAATTATCAATGCTACCCAAAGTCCCATAGCAGGCGCAATAGCCTTTGCCGCAGGTCTTGTGGCGGCGTGGTTTGACGCAGGTTTGTTTAAAGTATCGGTAATCTGTTGCGTGCTTGTTTTTGTGTGTGAATTTATAATCTGTTAAAAGTAAAATGAAGGTTTGAGTTTTGTAAATTGCATTTTGGCAAAAAATGTAAACAGGCTCAAGCCTTTTTGCTTTATACTTAATAGGTGAAAACAGGGTGATTTTATTGAAATTTACCACTTTAATTCGATAAAGGAATTGTGAAATTGCAATCTGTAAAAATTGGTACAAAATATACCTTTATACACTAATAATCCTACTTTAATTGTTGACAAATTACGATAATAAGTATAATATATACTTATAACAGATTTTGCCTACATTGAAAGGAAGTAATATATTATGGGAAAACAGAATATTGATTGGGCAAATATCGGCTTTGGCTATATGCCTACCGGTGAAAGATTTGTAGCAAATTACAAAGACGGCAAGTGGGACGAAGGTGCAATGACAACTGACGCAACAATCACAATGAGTGAGTGCGCAGGTGTTTTGCAGTATGCCCAGACTTGCTTTGAAGGCTTAAAGGCTTATACAACTCAGGACGGAAAAATCGTAGTTTTCAGACCTGACCTTAATGCAGCAAGAATGCAGGATTCATGCAAAAGACTTGAAATGCCTGTTCTTCCTGAAAATATGTTTGTTGACGCAGTTTGCAAGGTTGTAAAGGCTAACGCAGACTATGTACCTCCATACGGCTCAGGTGCAACACTTTATCTCCGTCCGTATATGTTCGGTATCGGCCCTGTTATCGGTGTTAAGCCATCAACAGAGTATCAGTTCAGACTTTTCGCAACTCCTGTCGGCCCATACTTCAAGGGCGGCGCAAAGCCAATTACAATCAAGGTTTCTGACTTTGACAGAGCCGCACCACATGGTACAGGTCATATCAAGGCAGGACTTAACTATGCAATGAGCTTGCACGCAATCGTTACAGCTCACGAAGAAGGCTTTGCTGAGAATATGTATCTTGATGCCGCTACCCGTACAAAGGTAGAGGAAACAGGCGGTGCAAACTTTATCTTCGTTACAAAAGACGGTAAGGTTGTTACTCCAAAGT
>OGXL01001378.1_pt1 | contig 20232 bp, 16 predicted proteins | sample 1576311 | NCBI WGS metagenome assembly OGXL01 (sample SAMEA3541564, study PRJEB24748) | human gut metagenome | biome: human gut; feature: human-associated habitat; material: faeces | place: China | collected 2012 | reverse complement strand
GGGATCGCCCGCTTATTTTCTGCGACTCAACTCTTCCAATCTCCGCTTCATATCATCCAGGAGCTCTTTGTGCTTTCTGGACTCCATCCTCGGGAACGCCTTCACAAAACGCCGGCTGGACTGCAGGGTAGCTCCTGTCAATTCTGCGTAGCGCTGCTTCAGTTCATCATAATGCACCCTAAGCTGTTCAGCACGCTCTTTCGCCTCTTCCGACAGGACATCCAGCCTCTCCTTAGCCTCCCCGGAGAGAGCATCCAGCTGCTCTTTCTTCTCCTGAGCAGCATCGCCCAGCATTTCCGCTTTTTCCATGGCATCCATGACATTTTCGTGGATATTTGTTCCCATTTTATCCGAAAGCTCATGAAGCTCCAGGCCGATCTTCTCCAGCATATCCAGCCGCCGGTTCAGCTTCAGTATACTTGCCGAGGTCACAGCCAGGTCTGCGGCCAGCCCGGCCAGAAGAGCACAGATCAGAGTGATCCCAGCCGGAACGGGAATGACATTGACCAGCTTTGCAATAAGCGGATGGATCCCTTTTACGATCACCACACAGGCTGCTCCCCAGGCAATGGAAAAGGGCAGGCACACATACCCGCCGATATTAAGCGGAAGGCCTGTGTAATCCCACCACTTATGGTGAAAGATCCTGTCCATGATATATCCGGTCACACCCTCGATCACCGTCACAAGTACAAGGGAGGACAGATACAGAAGCAAAAGATTATCCTGAAAGCCTGCCAGCAGCGTGACTACAGAGGACACGCCCACTCCGTATATGGGACACAGGGGGCCATTGAGAAAACCCCTGTTGACAAATCTCCTCTCCTTGACTGTGGCAAAAGCCACCTCCGTACACCACCCCAGGAAACTGTATATAAAAAAATAAAGCAGCAATTCATATATCTGCATAGAAATCTCCTTTCGCAAAGCATGGCCTTTCCACACTGCTATTCTCATGAAAAGTCTCCCCTCCCTTTCGGGGAGGCTGACAGGAAAATTATACTCTACGTTGTCAGTCCCGTCAAATAATGCTATAATTGTACCCTAGAAGATAATTTTTCTCAATTAAAGGAGACTTACAAATGATACTGAAACAGGGGAAAAATAACCATACATACCAGGTGTGCAAACTACATACCGAGAAGAAGCTGGAGCGCCGTCTGGAGGCCCTGGGTCTCACGGAAGGCGCTCTGATCACCATTTTAAACAACGACAAGAAGGGCGCGCTGACGGCCAGATTCCGTGGCACCCGCTTTGCACTGGGGCGGCAGATTGCTGACAATATCGATGTGAAGGAGGTGCCGGAAGATGGCAGAAACGATTAATGTAGCCTTTATCGGCAACCCTAACTGCGGAAAGACCACTCTTTTTAACGCCTTCACAGGCGCCAACCTGAAAGTGGCCAACTGGCCCGGGGTCACGGTGGAAAAGAAAGAAGGACGGGCCTCCTACGAAGGGCAGGATTTTCGCCTCATCGATCTGCCCGGCATCTACAGTCTCACTTCCTATACAATGGAAGAGACCGTGTCCAGGGAATGTATCTTAAGCGACGAGGTGGATGTCATCGTGGATGTGGTGGACGCCTCCTGTCTGGAGAGAAACCTGTACCTGACTCTCCAGCTCATTGAGCTGGGAAAACCCGTTGTGCTGGCGCTGAACATGATGGATATCGTGGAGGAGCGGGGCATGGAGATCGACCTGCACCGTCTTCCGGAGATGCTGGGCATTCCGGCCATCCCTGTCTCCGCCAGGAAAAAATCCGGGCTGTCCATCCTGCTCCACGCAGTGGCTCATCACAAGGACCATGCAAAGCAGAGTCCCTTTATCCACCATCATCACGGAGAGCACTCTGCCCACAAGCATGACCATCATCAGGAATATGCCATGGTTTATGAAGATTACATAGAGGACAAGATCGACCAGGTCATGGACCGTCTGAACAGATTCTATCCGGATATGAGCAACAAGAGATGGCATGCCATCAAATACCTGGAAAAAGACAAAAATGTCAGCGACCAGTATCCTCTGGATCTGTCCGATCTCATTGACCGGGACTACGAGAAGGATATTATTAACCAGAAATACAATTTTATCGAGGAGATCATCCAGGAAGTTCTTGTCAACAAGTCTAAAAACGAGGCACGTACAGACCGCATCGACAGGTATCTCACAAGCAGATGGCTGGGACTTCCCATTTTTCTGGCCATCATGGCCCTTGTATTTTTCCTTACTTTCACCGTGGGCGATTTCCTGAAGGGCTATTTTGAGATTGGGCTGGATGCTTTCTCCTCCCTTGTGTCAAACGGCCTTGCCGCCGCAGGCACAGGGCCCATGGTCACATCCCTGATCGTGGACGGGATCATCTCAGGCGTGGGCGGTATACTGACATTCCTTCCCAACATCTTTATCCTGTTCCTAGCTCTGGCCATTCTGGAGGACAGCGGCTACATGTCCCGCGTGGCCTTTGTCATGGATGATATCATGGGCCACCTGGGCCTTTCAGGCAGAGCCTTCATCCCCCTGCTTCTGGGGTTTGGATGCTCCGTTCCCGCAGTCATGGCCTCGAGAGCTTTGGAGCACCGCAAAGACCGGCTGAAGACGATCCTCATTACTCCCTTTATGTCCTGCAGTGCCAGGCTTCCCATCTACGTGCTGTTCTCTTCCATGTTCTTTGGAAAGAACGCCATGCTGGTGTGCTATTGTATGTACCTGCTGGGCATCCTGGTGGCGATCGTCTGTGCTTTTGTCATCTCAAAATTTGACGGCAGCAAGGCAGAGCAGACCCTTCTCATCGAGCTTCCGGAGTACAAATCTCCCAACGCCCGTACCATTGCCATCTATGTGTGGGAGAAGATCAAAGACTACCTGACAAAGGCAGGGACTGTCATCTTCGTGGCATCTGTCATCATGTGGGTGCTGCTCAATTTCGGTCCCACAGGCTACGTGACAGACATAGGCGCGAGCTTTGGCGCCTGGATCGGAAAAGCCATCGTCCCGGTATTTACGCCTCTGGGACTTGGCTACTGGCAGATCGTGGTGGCACTCATCGCCGGGATCGCCGCAAAAGAGGTGGTTGTCTCAAGCTGCAGCGTACTTTTTGGCATTCAGAACATTACCACATCCCACGGTATGACTGCCATGGCAGCCACGCTGGGGAGCATGGGATTTGGCGCGACAAACGCCTATGCCCTGATGGTCTTCTGCCTGCTCTACATACCCTGCACAGCCACCATCGCCACCATCCGTAGGGAAACAGAAAGCAGGCGTCTTACCGCCTGCTTCGTGTGCTTTCAGTTTGCCGTGGCCTGGGTGATGAGCTTTCTCGTCTACCACATCGGTCTGCTGCTGTAATCCCCATTTTCAGCATCTTTTACTGGATCTTCTTGAGGAGGTCCAGTTTTTTCTTAAAGGGAGCATATCTGACAGGTATATCGATAAGGCAGGACTTCTTCATGATACTCTTCTGGTGGGTAAACGTATCAAAGCTTGCCTTCCCGTGATATCCGCCCATACCGCTGTCTCCCACACCCCCAAAAGGCATATAGGAGGTGGCCAGATGCACCACCGTGTCATTGATGCAGCCGCCGCCGTAGGAGACATGCTTCAGCACGTAAGCCTCCCTCTCCTTTTTCTTTGTAAACAGGTAGAGGGCCAGAGGTCTTGGCCTTGCGTTCACCTGCTCCACCGCTTCCTTCAGGTCATAAAAGGTCAGGACCGGCAGTACCGGGCCAAAGATCTCCTCCTGCATAGCCGGATGCTCCCAGGTGATCTGGTCCAGGATGGTGGGCTCGATCTGGAGGGTGTCCTGCCTGCTTCCCCCGCCGCACACCACATGGGTATCATGGATCAGGCCGAGCACCCTGTCAAAGTGCTTTTGGTTGATCATTTTCGGATATTCTTCATTTCTGCAGGGGTCATTTCCATACATTTTCCGTATCTGCTTTGCCATCTGCTTCAGAAGTTTCTCTTTTACATTTTTGTGGACAAAAAGGTAATCCGGCGCCACGCAGGTCTGACCACTGTTCAGGAATTTTCCCCAGACGATCCGCTTCGCTGCCAGAGCAATGTCCGCTGTCTCGTCTACAATGCAGGGGCTCTTTCCGCCCAGCTCCAGGCTGACAGGCGTCAGGTAGGCGGACGCTTTCTCCATCACATAGCGCCCTACATTCACGCTTCCCGTAAAGAAAATATAGTCAAACTTCTCATTCAAGAGGGCTTCGTTTTCTTTTCTTCCTCCCTCGATCACATGGACATACTTCGCCGGAAACAGCTCCCGGATCATCCGGCCTATGAGGGCCGAAGTGGCGGCGGAGTAGGCGGAAGGTTTCACCACCGCACAGTTACCGGCGCAGATGGCTCCCACTAAAGGAGCAATCGTCAGCTGGAAGGGATAATTCCAGGGCGACATGATCAGCACCACCCCGTAGGGCTCCGGGTAGATGAAGGATCTGGAGGGGAACTGTGTGATGGGGGTTGGCACCCGCTTTGGCTTTGCCCAGCTCCTGAGATGTTTCAGGGTGTACCGGATCTCCTCCTTGACAATCCCTATCTCTGTGGCGTAGGCCTCAAAGGGGGACTTATGGAGGTCCTGCTTCAAAGCCTCCATGATGTCCTCCTCATTCTGGATGATCCACTTTTCCATCCGCTCAAGCTGCCTGATCCGGAAAGCCACGTTTTTTGTCTCTCCGGTGCGGAAATATTCTCTCTGCTTCTGCATCATTTCCCTGTACTCTGCCATCTTCTCTCTCCTCCTAAGCGCGTATCTGATAATAGATTTCTTTCAGCTGGGCTTTCTTCATGATCCGTGGAACCGGATACAAAGGATTAGCCTCCTTTGCCGCCCTCTTGGCCAGCATGTCAATGTCATCCTCTTTGATACCCTCCAGCTTGTCAGGAATGCCCATCCGCCTATTCATGGCCCTGATCTCGGCAATGAACGCATTGGCCTTCTCCTGATCGCTCTCCAGATCCTGTCCGATCTTCACAATGTCAGCCAGCTCGGCCAAAGACATGTGTACCGCACTTCCGTAGGCCTCCAACACATAGGGCAGGATCACTGCGTTTGCCAGTCCGTGGGGAATCCCGTACTCCCCTCCAAGGCTGTGGGCAATGGCATGGACATATCCCACGTAAGCCCTTGTAAATGCGGCACCTGCCAGGAAGGAGGCTTTCTGCATATTCTCTCTTGCCTCCATGTCCGTTCCCTCACGGTAAGCCCGCTCCAGATTCTTAAAGATCAGTTTCACAGCCGTCACACTGTCCTCTATGGTCTGTGCCGTATTGCTCTTTCCTATGTATGCCTCCACCGCATGCGTCAGCGCATCCATTCCAGTAGTGGCTGTGATAAAGGGCGGCAGCCCTCTGGTCAGCACCGGGTCAAGGACCGCATATTTGGGGATCAGCACAAAATCGTTGAGTGCGTATTTCTCGTGGGTCTTCTCGTCTGTCAGCACTGCCGCCAGCGTCGTCTCACTTCCTGTTCCCGCTGTCGTGGGCACAGCTATGAGCAGAGGGATGGGTTTTAATATCTTCAGCTCCCCCCGCATAGAGGATATCTTCTTGCGGGGCCGAGCCACTCTGGCGCCCACTCCTTTGGCACAGTCCATGGGAGACCCTCCCCCGAAAGCGATCAGTGCATGACAGCTGTGCTCCCTGTAGAGCTCCAGGGCCTCCTCCACATTGGCGATCGTGGGGTTGGCTGTTGTCTTGTCGTACACCACGCACTCGATCCCTTCCTCCCTGATCCACTCCAGAAGCTGGTGATGGAGACCCAGCGCCGCGATCCCGGGGTCTGTCACCAGCATCACATTTTTAATCCCCTTGTGCCGCAGCATGCCGGGGAGTTTTTTCAGGCTGTCTCTCCCTGTGATCATCTTTGGCTTGCGCCAGAAAGGGACAATATCCATAAAAAATTTCATCACCTTCTGAAACAGTCTGCACCATAAAACATACATCTTCTCTCTTCTCCTTTGTCATTTTTCTTTTCTGAAAGCCGGTCCGACCGAAAACACAATTCAGGGACAGGCTTTCCACAGCCTGTCCCCTTCTCGGTCAATTCGTCCGCCGACAAATCCATTCCCTACTTTTTGTTCATCCCGTCCAGATAGGGGATTTCGATAGGATCAATGGGATCTACCGGATTCTCGATCCTGCCCTTCTGCGTTCTCTTCCACTTTTTCAGGAGGGCTCCCCCCTTATTGTAAAACCAGAATGAATAGGGCAGGATCTTATTCATTTTCCCAAGCTTCTCCTTTGTGGTCTTACCGTACAGAGTGCCTCCCGCCTCTATATTGGCCTTCTCCCTTATCAAAGTGATCAGCTCCGTCTCACATGTCACCATCTGGGGCAGGATCGTGTATCCTTTTCCCACACATTCAATCTTGTGTGAATCACTGCCTCCAATCCCCACTTTCTGGTATTTCTGTGCCAGCCTGGCCGCCCTGGTGTTGGACTCCTCCGACTCGCAGGAATTGAACACCTCGATAAAGTCAAACCGCTTGATCGTCTCAGGAGATTTATAATATTTCTTCGTGTTTGTAAAACTCAGATACTTCTCCCCGCAGGGATGAGCCGGTCCCAGTATACCGCCGTGTCGGTGCACAAAATCAATCAGCATCTGCACAGGCATCCCCTTCAGCTCCAAAAGACGCATCTTCACTCCCTCAGGCATGATACAGATAATATGTCCCGCATCACAGGTATCGTACTCAATCCCTTTCAGCACAACAAAGTCCTCGTGCACTTTTCCCTTCAGCTCATATTTCCAGTGCCTGTACCCTTTGTATGTGTCGTGGTCTGTGATAAGCATCCCGTCAAAGCCATTCTCTTTCAGCTTTGTAATATAGTCATCCAAGCTTACTTTACTGTCAAGTGAACCTTCTCTCACATGACAATGCATATCAAGTTTCATCAGTAAGCCTCCTTTGCACTTTAATATGTCCCTTTAACATGATTTTATTATAGCACAAAGAAGGAAAAAAACCAATGCACCGCTCCTTACTGGAACCAGACGGCCATTTACTGCTGCTCTGACAGTCCTCTGCTTGAGCAGTAGATCATCGCCAGTCCAAGGAGGCAGGCCGCCATATACACGGATCCATGTATTCCCGAATTTCCGAAACCAAATATCAGTGATGCCCCTGCCGCCAAAACAAAACCTGCTGTCATTAATAAGATACGACTTATTCTGTACATAAAAGAACACCTCTCTTCCTATGGGTATACCATAGCAGATGAGGTGTCCTATAAATACGACTCGTTATTTTTCTTCCGTGTTATTTTCTGTCTCTTCCCCGTCATCAAGATCTGTGAGATCATCGTCAAGCAGCATCCTGGCCTTCTCAACTTCCGTCTCCACTGACTTTTCCTCTTTCACGGCTTCAGAAAAACGCTTTTCCTTCTTTCCAACTTCTCTGGACTTCATCATAAACTGAACAACCATGCCCAGTATGGCGAGAACTGCACATGCCCCGTATGTAATGAGGATATTCAGGTCAAGTCCAGTGAGGGCCGACACCGCCACACCGGACATAATGCCGCCTCCAATGGAAGAAAATACAATGATGATGGGATCCATCAGTATAGCCGCGATCACTGCAAGTACCAGTCCCACGCCCAAGCATATAAGATGGAAGGATAGTGTGCCCGGCATCAGGATCCATTCCAGCGCACCTGCTGTGAGAACCCATATGAAAAGGAACCCTCCCACTCTCCGAAGGATTGCTCCAAGGCAGGCAAACAATACAGCCCCCACGGCCGCTGCTGCCAGAACTGCTGCTTCCTGCAGTCCAAATGCAAAAGACAGGGCCAGACCCGCTCCAGCTCCAAGGCAGATACCTGTTATGGCCGCCAGTATACGGATCAGCTTTAATCCAAAGAAACAGATGACAAGTCCCAGAACAGCAGCAACAACAGCCGGAACTATGCTTACCTGCATGGTCTCCTGTATGCTCTGTACGACCTGCGCCGTCTCCCCATCGGCCAGTTGATACATCATCGACATTAATTCGTCCATAACTTTCTCCTTTGTCCCTTTATTAATTATCCAGAAGTATTATATCATCTTTTTCTTTGCCTGTTAAGTACATATTTTTCCATTCCGGTGCGGCAGACCCTACGCACAATATAGCGCAACGTAAACAGTAGAGACGGGCATCAATTTTATACGAAACTGACACCCGTCCCTACTTTCCTGGTTCAATCATTTTTCTTCCTTTCTCTACACATGTAGTAAAAAATGATTTCTTTTTTATACTGATCTTCTTTAATTTCATCGTATGACCTTTATCTGTCTGCTATAATTTTCCTGATACTAAAATCTTTTTCTCTGATATTTTCATATCCTGAAATAAAATCTTTTCTCAGTACTCTGGCTTTCAAATATCAGCCTTTTTGGATTTCCTTAATTATGATCAGTATAGATAGTTTAATTTTTTGGCGGTCCGTACCTCCTTTTCTTAAACTATTGACTTTGAAATTCAGCTTCTGTCTATAAATCTTCTCTGAGATATCAATTCTTATTATCCAACTGTAATAAGTTAATGATTCAGTCTCTTTAAACTTATAGAAATCATCTGTCTTTCAAAGTTAAAATAATAAACCTATAAAAAACTTTTTATATTCTATTTTTTATCTCGTTTATTATTTTGTAACTTAATATTAACATCATCCCTTCAATTTGTCAATATATAGTTCGTAATATTTTTTATTTTCTTTTAATTTTCTTATTGTATTAGAATATTCTGATTTTTATCCGCAACATTCCTGTCTTATTGCCAAAAGGAAGCCGGAGTTTTCTCCCCGACTTCCTTCGTTATGTTCTTAGTAAGCAACCGAACCTGTATCTGTTCCGTTCACCACATAGTAAACTGCGCCTTCTTCAGGCTTTACATAGAGGTCGATAGACTTGATGTCTGCCACTTTTTTCCCAAATGCTTTTGTCCAGCTCTTTTTAACAGCGGCGATCATGTCTTTTTCTTCCACTTCCCTGCCCATGTACTGAACATAGGTCTTTACCTTGATCTCTTTTTTAGCTGCAGGCTTCTTTGCCGGGGCTTTCTTCTGTGCGGTCTTCTTCTCTGCCGTCTTCGGCTCATCGGCTTTCTTTACAGCGGCGGTCTTTACCGGTGCGGAAGATGTTTTCTCTGTCGCTTCTTTTACAGTCTCTTTTGCAGCAGCTGTCGCAGCAGTTCCAACATTGGTTGATGTCTTCTTTACTGCTTTCTTTTCATCAACTTTTGTTTCTGCTGTTTTTTTTGTAGCCATTTCAATTCCTCCTAGATCTTATTGCTTACAATATTTTTTCTTTATGCCGTTCCTGTTTTAAGTCGTCAATATTATATCACACTCTCCAGAAAATGCAATCTCTCCTGACTACTGCTGTGAAAACTGCCCAATATTCAGATTATTGTCTGTTTGCTCTTAGCATTTCTGCCTATAAAAATCCTGCGTTTTTCCTATTTGGCCGTTGTTATGTAATTGCGGAGCACTGCCGCCACATTGCTGATCGGCATGGTCTGAAGCCAGATCCTGCCCGGTCCGGTGACGACTGTATTGAAGAAGCCCTCTCCTCCAAAGATCATATTTTTCACACCCGGGACAGTCCTGATCTCCATCTTGCAGCTGGCCGTCATGCCGGCCAGATGTCCCGTATCAACCACGATCTGCTGTCCTGCCTGGAGCTCGTACTCCACCACATGTCCGTCAAATTCCGCAAAGACCGTACCGTTCCCGCTGAATTTCTGCATGATAAAGCCCTCTCCGCCGAATAATCCGGCACCGACCTTCTTGTTAAAGAAAATGGACACATCCACTCCCGCCTCGCCTGCCAGGAACGCACTCTTCTGGAAGACCATCTCATTGCCCGGACTGATCTCGAAAGCACGGATAGACCCGGGAAAACTGGACGCAAAAGCGATCATTCCAGCTCCTCCTACAGCCGTATAGTTATTCTGGAACATTGCCTCTCCGGAAAACATCCGGCCAAAAGCTTTTCCTACGCCGCCATTGGTGGACGTCTCCATCTTCATATTGGGAGACATCCATGCCATGCCGCCGCCCTCCGTGATCATCGTCTCGCCGCCTTCCAGTTCACAGATAACTACCGGAAGCGTCTCACCCTGAATTTGATATCTCATAATTTTTCCTCCTCACTGAATAAAGTATTCTGATTTCAGGATACTATCCGGCACTTCGTTCTGTCAATATCAACCTTTCTTTTGTGAAGTGCCCGCTCCTGTCCGGAGGATACACTCAGAGTTCCACCTCAAAAGGAAGGCGGTCCAGGATATCTCTCTGCACGTCTACCCCCGGGTAGGTCTCAATAAGCTTCAGCCCCTTGGGCGTCAGCCGGAACACGCATCTCTCCGTCACGTACAGGACCTTCTGTCCGTTTGCAATGGCCCGTTCCGCCGAGAAGCTGACACTCTTCACCTTTTCCACGAATTTGGGGACAGTCCCCTCTCTTTCAATGGTCACGGTCCCCTTTTTCTGAGAGACCTCCAGCCCTTTGGTATCAAAGGTCAGGCAGAACACCACCGTGGGCGTTTTGGCTGTGATGTTGGCAAATCCGCCGATTCCCGCAAAGGCGCCCGGTCCACGGTGGGCATTGACATTCCCCTGGCGGTCCACCTCCAGGGCTCCCATAAAGCATATGTCCAGCCCTCCGTTGTCGTACAGATCGAACTGGTTTGCCATGTCGTACACGGAGGCCGCCCCTATCATGGCTCCGAACGCCTCCCCCGAGACAGGAAAGCCTCCGATGCCTCCGGACTCAACGGTAAGAGTCACCATATCCAGCATGCCGTTTTTTCGAGCGTGTCTGGACACCATCTCCGGGATCCCGATCCCGATATTGACGATATCGTCCACCCGCAGCTCCTTGGCCGCCCTTCTGCCGATGATATTGCCGGCTGCGCTGTTGCCCCGCGTCTTTGCGGATACTGTGTCTATCTTCTCATTCCACGCGCTCCACTGCGCATAGGGAATCTCAAAGCTTCCTGTCAGCGCAGTGTAAGCCTCGTTCCTCTCCTCCGGCTCCACTACCACGATGGCGTCAACCAGGCAGCCCGGGATAATGGCATTCCTAGGCCTTGAGGGTGTGTCCACCAGCCGGTCCACCTGGACGATCACCCTGCCGTGGTTGGCCTTGACCGCCTGACAAATGGACAGGGCGTCGCCGGACATGAACATATCGTCAAAGGAAATATTTCCCTTCCTGTCCGCGGCAGTACCCTTTATGAGAGCCACCGTGATCTTCGGCAGCTTGTAGTAAAGGAACTCCTCCCCGTCCACCTCCACGTATTTCACAAGAGAGTCGTCGATCGAGAGCCGGTTGATACCAGGTCCTTCCTTTCTCGGGTCTACAAAAATATCAAGCCCCACCTTGGAGAGCGCCCCCGGCAGTCCTCCCGCCTGCGCGCGGATGGCGTGGGAGATACATCCAAGGGGCAGGTTATATGCCTCAAAGCGGTCCTCAAGCACCAGCTTCTTTGTGCTTAACATAGCTCCGAAATGTCCGCAGATCAGGCGGTCCACCGCGCCCTCCCGTATGTACCCCTCCGCATTCCTGTTTTCGTCCCAGACGCCAAAGCCTGCGCTGGAGATCATCGTCAGATGGCTGGGAGACTGCATCCTCTGGTATCTTCTGTACAGCGCCTCGTGGAGCTCTACCGGGTTCTCTATCCCCACAAACGAATTGACGCATATACAGTCTCCATCCCGGATCAGGCGGATCGCCTCGTCAGCACTCATCACTTCATACATAACTACCATCCTCCTTACAGCAGGCCCGCAGGATTCTCTCGGGTCCTGCATATGCAGTCCATTTTATCAAAACAGGCCGGCAAAGTCCAGCCGCAGCCCAAAAGCTCCCTCTTCTCTCTTCTTTTATTCCGAGTACCGTATGCGGTCGATCAGGCTCATCTTCCGGAAGCTGCGTGAGACAGCACAGGTGAGGAGTACCTGGGTGAGCGCCACAACCAGAGCCAGGAGCACAGCCGGAAGAGCCGGGTAATGATAGCTGGTCACATTCATGATATTTTCCGCCTTCATGTACCGGAAAACGCCGTAGCCCGCAAGGCTGCCGATACCCAGCGCCACCGCCAGGGTCCCCGCCGTGTAGAACAGGCCCTCCATCTGCATCATGCCCAGGAGCTGCCTTTCTGACAGACCGATGGCCTGCATCATGCCCAGCTCCTTCTTCCTTGTGTAGATGCTGTTGATCATGGTGTTCACAAGGTTCATGATACCGATAGCTCCCAGGACGATGAGGAAGGCATATCCGAGGAGGGCGATGATGCCCATGCCGCTCTCCCATGTCTGAAGATGGGTGTCGTAGGTGTCTGTGGCCAGGTAGGGGCTGATCTGTGCCATAGCATCCAACGCCTGGAAAGCCTCTTCTTTCTGTTCTTTGTCCACCGTGATGACCAAAGTCTGGCTCAGGTTGGCCGAAGTGAACCGGGCAAGAGACTCTGCAGGCAGAAGGAAGTTACCTCCGCAGATCCCCGATGGATATGCTCCCACCGCAGCGATCTCAAAGGTTCTCTCCACCGGTCCCTGCTCTGTCTCAAGAAGGAGCTTCACCTGACTGCCTGCCGTCAGATCCGGGAACCAGTGCTGAAGCCGCTGGTTCATGATGATCTTCTCCCCTTTTTTCAGCTCATCCCAATCTGCTGTCCCCTCTGTAATGCCGGACAGAATGACTTCTTTATAAGAGTCCTCATAGCCCTCCAGATTGGCCGTTGTGATCTGCCTCTCCGGGTCCAGATCCGAGAGGCTGCCCTGCAGCCAGGAGCGGACTTTCACTCCCTCCACGCCCGGGACAGAGCGCACCTCCTCTATAAAAGCAGAAGAAAGAGGATTGTCCTGCATAATGCTTGCCCAGGCCCGGTCCGGGTTCATCTTGTCCCCCTCCCAGCTGTCCACGTAGATCTGGTAATCCCCCTCAAACTCCTGCCGGGCAATCTCCTTCGGCGATGCGCAGGAGAGGACTGTAGCCACAGCCATAAAAAGAATGCCGATGGAGCCCAGGGTGAGGACTGTGAGAACGGTCCGCCTCTTGTTTCTCCCCAGGTTGGTCCTTGTGAGCCTGGAGATATTCAGGCTCTCATATCCCCTCCTGTCCTTTTTCCGGCTGCTGCCGCCTTGATAGCGCATGGCCTCCACAGGGGAAACCCTGGCTGCCAGGCGCATGGGCTTTACGTGGGACAGCCAGACGGTGGCAAGGACCGCCAGGATGGTCAGCAGGTAAATCCACCAGCGAAGGATGGGGACCTGTCCCTTTTCCAGCAGCTCGACGCAGAGCTGGTGCATGCCCGGCTCCGTGTAGGCGGTCTCGACATTGTCCGCCATTTTATAGATAGTGAGCAGCACCGGCCTGGCCAGGATACTGCCAAGAAGAAGACCGGTGGGAAGGGCTGCAAAGGCCACTGCCAGCCCTTCCCGGAACACGACCTGCCGCACCTGCCTCCTGGTGGCTCCCATGGCCCTGAGCCGCCCGTACTCCTGTATCTTGGGCACCATGGACACATAGTAGATGCTGTAGATACAGAGGACGCCGGCCGCGACCACCACCAGGATGATGGCCCCGATCCCGGTGTAAAGGCCCGGGTCCGTATAGTTGGCAAGAAGATAGGTGGTGTTGACAACTACATTGTCCCGGTCAACGCCAAAGTCCTCTCCTATCTCGCAGGCCCTCTCCTCCAGGGCGTCCACAGTCTCGATCCCATCCCCCTTCTCTTGGGTGTCCTTCAGCCTGAGCAGGACACGGTACGCCCTGTCCTCTGCAGGGACGGATGTGCGCATATAGTCCAGGGAGCAGATGACACCGTAGGCTTTGTTCTCAGGGTCTGTGTCCGTCTCAAGGAAACCGGTGATCCGGAAGGTGTCCTCCTGCTGCCATCCCAGACCTCCATCCTCCACCAGCTGAAAGGGCAAAGTCACCTGGTCTCCGATGCCGGCCTCCAGGCCGTGCTCCGCAAGGAGCCCCCTGGAGAGGGCAATCTCCTTCCCCTCCCTGGGGAAATGTCCCTCCTCCAGCTCGATCTTGCTGAGACGAATCCCCTCCTCGTCCATGGCATAAAACCCAATGTCTGCGTCATCGTCAACGCCGTAGGCAAAATCCTCCCTCAGTCCCATGGTCTCAATCTCATTCTGGCTTTCCAGCCTCTGTACATTCTCCTCCGTCACACCCCGAAACATGGCGTGGTAGGTGGGATAGTAGACATTGACGGCAGCCAGCTCAACAGATCCGGCAGCCATCCCTATGGTGATCGTAAAAAAAACAAGAAGAGTTGTCAGTAAAATAGCAAAACCGCTGATAAGGTTTCTCTCCCGATTCAGCTTCAGATTGGCAAGGGATGTCTTTGTCACTGTCTTCATGCGCTCACCACCTTGCCGTCCTCGATGAGGATCATCCGGTCCGCCATCTGGGCGATGGTCTCATCGTGGGTAATCATCACAAGGGTCTGCCCGTACTCGCTGACGCAGCTCTTTAAAAGGCTGATCACGTCCAGCTCGTTTTTGGAGTCCAGATTGCCTGTAGGCTCATCCGCTAAAATGATCGCCGGGCGTGAGGCCAGTGCTCTGGCGATGGCCGCCCGCTGCTGCTGTCCTCCAGACAGGGTGGAGGGCAGGGCGTGGAGCTTGTCCTCCATGCCGATCCGCCGGATGATGCCCATAACAAACTCCCGGTCCACCCGCCGGCCGTCCAGGCCGATGGGGAGGACGATGTTCTCCCACACATTCAGGGATGGGACCAGATTGTAGCTCTGGAAGACAAACCCTATTTTCCTCCTGCGGAACACGGCCAGCCGCTCTTCCTTCAGTTTAAATATGTCTTTTCCCTCTATGAGGACTTTCCCGCTGTCCGGCCGGTCCAGTCCTCCCAGCATGTGGAGCAGAGTACTCTTTCCGGAACCACTTCTGCCCACGATGGCGGTAAACTCGCCCCGCCGGATCGCAAGGTCCGTGTGATCAATGGCTTTGACCACGCTGCTGCCGGACCCGTAATACTTTACCAGGTCGATGGTCTCTAATATTGGTTTCATATCTGTTCAGCCTCCTTTTCTCGACTCTGGTATCAGTATAGTATGCCCGGTTTACAGGACGCTTACAGAATGCATAACAGAATTGTAAGGAAGCGTCACGATAAAATCGCTGCCTCCCCTCCTGCCCCGCTTTACACAGATGGTGCCTCCCTGGGCCTCCAGGATGCGTCGGGCCAGATAGAGCCCCACACCGGCTCCTTCCCCCTCCTGGACCTGCCGGGCATTTCCTCTGTAAAATCTCTGAAAGATCCGGTGGGCCTCCTCCTGGGGCACGCCTATGCCCTGGTCTTCAAATTCGATCATCACAGCGGAGGCCAGATAGGACACCCGCACTGTGACAGAGGTGTTCTCCGGGGAGTATTTCACCGCATTGTCCAGAATATTGGCAAAAGCCTCCCGCGTCCATTTTGGATCATGGGGGATCCTGCGGTCCTCAGATCCTTCCAGAGACAGGTCTATTCCCCGGCGAAAGGCCTTCATGTAAACAGCCCCCACCGCTCCGGCCAGCGTCCTGCGGATCTCCTCCATCCGGGGACGGATCTGTATCATATCCGCCTCCAGCCTGGAAAGCTGGGTAAAACTGTTCAGAAGCTCTTCCAGTTTTCCCACCTCCTCCAGCTCTCTGCCGGACCATTCCTTTTTCTCCTCCTCTGTCAGCTCTGTAGTCTCTTTGATCTCCAGGCTCATCCGCAGGGCAGCAATAGGTGTCTTGAGCTGGTGGGAAATATCTGTCACCAGGGATTTTGTCTCCTGTTCTTCCCGGACAAGTTGCTCCCTTGCGCCCTCCTCCCTGAGTCTCAGCTCCTCTATGCTCTCCCTCAGACGCTCCCTTTCTTCCTCCGCCTTCTTCTGGGCCCGCAGGGCCAGCAGCACCGCCAGGGAAGCAGCCGCCACCCCACCTGCCAGAATGCCTCCGGCAAGGAAAAGATACTGGCGGACTGCCCTGTAGGCTCCGCCGTCCCGGGCGTTATAGCCGTATTTCTCCATGATCTGTGCCCCCAGATCTGCCGTCTCATTCGGGGCATCCCCGCCCATGATCCGGGCATAGCTGTCCTCGTACTCCGGGTGCTCCCTGACAAGAGCCCCCAGCTTCTGCTGATCCTCCGCCTTCACCGCTTCCCCCGCCGCGTGAAGAAGCGCGCCAATAGCCAGCAGTATAAGAAAGAGCAGCCCTGCAAGCAGGGCTACTCTCTGAAACTTTCTTCTGTCCATATATAGCCAATCCCCCTTACATTCTGAATGTAGCTGCCTCCGATCTTTCCTTTGAGACGGCTGATATTGACAGGTACTGTGTTGTCATCCACAAACTGGCCCTCCATGCCCCACACCTGCTCCAGTATCTGTTCCCTGGTAAGGATCTGGCAGGCGTTTTCCATCAGGCACAGGAGAAGCTGCAGCTCTTTTTTGCTCAGAGGGATAGGCTCCGGTCCCCCCTCCTGCCTCTGCCGAAAAGCCTTCATCTCCCGGAGGGAAAAGAGGATGTCACCGGAGAGGATCCTGACCGCAGGAGCCTCTTTTGCCCGCCGCATGAAAGCGTGGACCTTGGAGACAAGTACCATGAGGCTGAAGGGCTTTGTCATATAGTCGTCCGCCCCCAGGTCGTAGGCTGTCACCATGTCAATCTCCGAGTCCAGGGCTGTCAGGAACAGGATGAACACATCGCTGACCTGGCGCACCTTCCGGCAGAAATCCAGGCCGCTGCCGTCCGGCAGGCCCACGTCGCAGATGATAAGGTCCCATGCCGCAGAGTCAAAAAGTTCTTCTGCCTCCCCCAGGGAGAAGACAGAAGAAACGCGGTATCCTTCTTTTTTCAGTTTCAGTGCAATGCCCTGGTTCAGGCTTTTGTCGTCCTCCACAAGCAGTATACTTTTCATGGGATATCCTCTCCTAAAATGTCCAGTCTTTTTCCTTAAATCCCACAAGGATCCGGTCCCCGTCTATGAGAAGGGGCCGCTTTACCAGCATGCCGTCACTGGCCAGAAGACGGATCTGTTCCTCCTGGCTCATATCCGGAAGCCGATCCTTAAGTCCCAGCTCCTTGTACTTCATGCCGCTTGTGTTGAAAAATTTTTTCACTGGCAGGCCGCTCATCCCGATCCACTTTGTCAGTTCCTCCTCCGTGGGATTTTCCTCCACAATGTGCCGGTCCTGGAACGCGATCCCTCTGTCCTCCAGATATTTCTTTGCCCGCTTGCAGGTGCTGCATTTTGGATATTCAATAAAAAGCATGATGTTCTGTCTCCTTTTGTCGTTTTATGTGTTACTTCTGCCTGGACCGATAGATCGCCTCCAGGGCATCCACGATCCCATCCACTCCCAGAAGGCTGGCGTTAAAGAGGATCTGGTGGGACTCAATGCTTCCCCAGGGCCTTCCGGCGTGGGTCTCATAGTACATCCTTCTCTCCCGGTCCGTCCGTTTGATCTTATCCCAGGCCTGCTTTTCGTTCAGCTTATAGATCCGGGAAATCCGGCGGACCCGATCCTCCTTGAAGGCATGGATAAACACGTGAATGCAGTTGCTGTAATCTCCCAGAATGTAGTCCGCACATCTCCCCACGATCACACAGGAACTGCGGGCCGCCAGCTTCTTGACAAGCTCTGTCTGCACCCGGTACATCTGGTCACTGAGAGGTTCTACACTCTCCCCGCTCATAAAAGCGGTGTAGTCTCCCAGACTCGTCACATAGGAGGACAGGAATTTTCCAAGAGATGTCTCGTTGATATTTTCCGCAGCCTCGTTGCTGATGCCGATCTCCTGGGCCGCCATATGGATCAGATTTTTATCGTAGAGAGGAATGTCCAGCCGCTGGGCAAGCTTGTTTCCGATCTCGTGGCCGCCGCTTCCAAACTGACGTCCAATGGTTATGATGGTATGATCTGTCATATGGATCAGCTCCTTTCTTTATCTTCTGTCTTTATTATACTTCACACAGAGAGGATAAGCAAAAGATTTTAGTGCTTCCAGCGCACATGACTGCCCTTTTTTGTCTTGGTGACTACAAGCTGCCTGTCAATGCTCTCTTTCAGCTCTGTCACGTGGGAGATAATGCCGATCATCCGGTCTGATCCTGCCAGCTCACTGAGCACGCCTATAGCCTGCTCCCTGGAATAATCATCCAGAGAGCCAAAGCCCTCGTCCACGAACATGGCCTTCATCTGGATGCCCCCGGCGCTGCGTGATATGACGTCCGCCATGCCAAGCGCCATGGCCAGCGCGGCCATAAACGACTCCCCTCCGGAGAGGGTGCGCACATCCCGGATCTTCCCTGTGTCCAGACTGTACACGTCCAGATCCAGCCCCACGCTGCCACGGTTGCCAAGCTGCTCCATGGAGCGGCACCGCAGGATAAAGTTCCCGCCTGTCATGGCTTCCAGCCTCCGGTTGGCAAAGGTAATGATCTGCTGGAAATAGCGGCGCTGTACATACGATTCGAAATCAATCTTGGGCCGTCCGGGGAGGGAGCCCCCTGCGGTCTGGTCCAGGAGGCGCAGCCTTGCGCAGCGCTCTTTGAGCTTTCTGTTCTTTTCGTAGATTTTTTTCAGATGCTCCCGCACATCCTTGTTGTTCTCATTTTTGCTGTACCATCTTCTCTGCTCCTGCTCTGCGGCCTGCCTTCTCTCATCCAGGTCAGCTTTTTGCTCTGTCAGTCCCTGGGTCTCCACAGGCTGTTTCCCCTCCAGCTGTTCTTCCAGGGTCTTGACCCGGGCATCGGCCTCTATGCATTTCTGCCGGTACGCCTCCTGGCTTTTCTCCAGCTCTTCCTTTTCTTCCTCCGCAAGAAGACTGCCCCTGCACTGGTCTTCTGTCTCAAAGGAGGAGGCTGCCAGAGCCTTCTGCGCCTCCAGGGCAAGCGCTTCCTCCTGTGCTTCCTCCTGCTCCTTCTGCGCCTGCCGGGCTTTCTTTTCTCCTTCCGCCTGGCTGACCGTCTGTTCCAGCAGGCGCAGCCTGTCACCGGCAAGGGCCGCTTTCTTTTGCTGCTCCTCCTGCCGGGCGTAGCAGGCGGCCTGCTCTTCAGTGAGGGACTGCCTCTTCTTTTCCAGCTCCTCCCACTGTCTGACCTGCTCCCTGGCCTCCTCCTTTTTCCTCCGGCATTCCTGCAGCTCCCTCTCTCTTATGGTTTCTTCTCTGTCCAGGATGGGCTCCGGCCCCTCTCCCTCAAATGAAAACGCCTCCCCCACCACATTTTTCCCTTCTGTGAGGAGCCCCTGCAGGCAGGCGGCGCAGCGCTGTCCCGCCTCCAGAAGTAGCTGCTGTCTTCTGTCTTTCTCCTTTTCCGCCTCGTCCCTTCGCTTCCTGGCCGCCTTCACCTCCGCCTGGTCCGGTGCACGGTCCGGCAGAGGAGCGGGGGCAGGATGGTTGAAAGAGCCGCACACAGGGCAGGCAACTCCCTCCCGCAGGTCCTTTGCCAGAATACCTGCCTGGGCCTGAAGGAACGCGTCGTTGCAGGCCAGGTAGGCGTCGGCAGCCTGCTGGTAGTCCCTCCTGCTCTTCTCAAAAGCCTGTGCGCAGATATCCCTTTTTGTCTCCTCCTTCCGAAGGAGCGGCAGCCTTTTTCTCAGCTCCTCCAGACTCTTCTTTCTGTCTTTTGCCGCTTCTTCCTGGCTCTCCCACTTCTGGAGTGCAGCGAGGCTTCCGGCAAGCCGGGCCGCCTGGTCTGTCACCTGAGTGATCTGCCCGGTCAGGACCTGGTACTCCTTCCGGCAGCGCTGCTCTTCCAAAAGGGCTGTCTCCTGGCTCTTTACCAGCTCTTTTTTCTGCTGGCCTGCCTGGCGGATCTTCTCCGCCGTCTCCCGGATCTCTTTTTCCAGCAGTGCTTTCTGCCGGCCTGCCTCTTCCCGCTTTTTGAAAGTCTCGCAGACCAGGCGGGCCTCCCGGCTGCGCTCCAGCCGACGCTGCCGCTCCTCCACGGCAGAGGCATTTTCCAAAAGAGCGGCGCGCCCTTTTCTTGCTTCCTCCAGATAGTCAAACCGTCTGTTCAGCTCCTGAGCCACCGCCAGGTCCTGGTTCACCTTCTCCAGCTCCTTGTCAAGTTCACCGATCTGCCTCTTGGCAGCCTCCTCCCGGGATTTCCCGTATTGCAGGATCAGCCGGACCGCCTCCAGTCTCTCCTCCGGCAGGGCCGCGCTCTCCAGCCTGCCAAGCAGGCTCTCTTCTTCCGGGCAGAAGAGGCGGGCCATCTCCTGA
>OGXL01001376.1_pt1 | contig 20240 bp, 14 predicted proteins | sample 1576311 | NCBI WGS metagenome assembly OGXL01 (sample SAMEA3541564, study PRJEB24748) | human gut metagenome | biome: human gut; feature: human-associated habitat; material: faeces | place: China | collected 2012 | reverse complement strand
TTGTAAGAAGACATGATTGCTGTCGGCTGTCCCTCTTTCACTGCAATTTCAAATCCACGAAGATAAATTTCTCTGAGCGTCCTCTCTGAAATCTTTACATCCACCCCCATACGGTTATCTTCCTGATTATTGCATGCAAAATGCTTAATTGTAACGCCGCATCCCTTATGGCACTGCACACCTTTTGTTACAGATGCTGCCAGCGTTCCTGAGAGGAACGGATCTTCTGAATAATACTCAAAATTTCGTCCACAAAGAGGATTTCTTTGGATATTCAGACCCGGTGCCAGCCACAAATTGACGTGAAATGCTTCCATCTCAAGCGCAACCGCTTCTCCAAATCTCTGCATCAAATCTCTGTTCCAGGTCTGAGCCATTACAGTTCCTACCGGGAATGCAGTGCAGTACTGATAATACTGGTCAGCACCCTCATGCTCTTCTCTGTCTACCAGGAAGCCATTCTCCAGTGCACCCAGTACACCAATTCCATAAACGGTATCTGTTGCCCTGTCCACTTCATAGTGCTGCTGCAATCGGATACCTGCCGGTCCGTCTGCCATGATCAGAGATGGAATACCATACTTGTCAAGAAGTCCTTCTGTTGTCTCACCTGCGGTTCCCGGAACGCGGATTCCTGCTGCCCCCAGAGTACTTGTTGTTTCTGCAATATTTCCGTAGAGAAGCGGAAGCAGATCTTCTGTCATCTGTTCCGTGGCATAAGCTGATCTGTATATTTTTTTCTCTTCTGGATGCGGTGTAAAAATAATACAATGGCTGTTATCTGCTGTTGTTTTTCTGCATTCGTACGTTTTCCACAGTTCTTCTTCTATCTCTGCTGTGTTTTCCAGAACACAGGTATCCTCCAATGATACACTTTGTTCTACTTTTACAGTGCTACTGTATTCGAGAGATACAGAACTGTTTCCGGTCCAGATACCATAGGTTCCTTTTTCTACGATCCACTGATGTTTTTCCTCAGAAAAATATGCCAGTTCTTTCTGCCCAACTGTGATCCTCAATGTTTCAGTTTCTCCCGGCTGCAAAAGCTTAGTTTTTGCATACCCAACGAGACGGCGGTATTCTTTCTTTACCTCTGTCTGAGGAAGAGATGCATAAATCTGCACAACTTCTTTTCCTGCATAAGTATCTCCGATATTAGTAACTTTCATTTCAACTGCAAGTTCTTTCTCCGAAGTCTCAATCCCTTTGAATTCTATTTTAAACTCTGTATAGGACAGTCCGAATCCAAACGGAAACAGTGGCTTTTTGCCAAAGCTGTCAAAATAACGGTATCCGACAAAAATCCCTTCTTTGTACTCTTCGGTATCCAGATTTCCATTCAGATAACTGTAATCCTCTGCAAAAGGGCAGTCTTCATATCTTCTCGCCCAGGTTGCCGTCAGCTTCGCACTTGGTACACAGTTGCCTAACAGGATGTCTGCAACCGCATATCCACTCTCCTGCCCCGGCTGGGAAATATTAAGGATTGCCTTTATGTTCTCTGTATTTTCCAGAATGTCAGTCAGTTCGATCGGACCACCCGCATTCAGAAGCAGGATGACCGGAATCTTTTTTTCATTCAGGAAAAAAAGATCTGCTGCTTCTCTTTCACTCAGATAATAGTCTCCTTTTACCCTGCGGCGGTCTTTACCCTCTCCGGAAATACGGCTGAGCACATACACAGCTGCTTTTGCACCTGCGATATCCTTTGCTTCAACAGCCCGTCCTTCCGGAAGAATAAAAGGATTGCTTGCGTATGCATCAAATGGATTATCTACGTGCTTTGCATCCTCAAGGATTTTTTCTTTCCAGACATTTCGTGCGTTTTTATAACGTTCTTCATAATCCTCCAGCCAGTCCTCGCTGGTAATAGTCACACCTGCTTCTTTCATTCCCTGATAAATAGAAATATTTTCTCTGTTATTTACATCACCGGAACCAATTCCGCCTTTAATAGTCTTTTCTGCCCCACTTCCAAGCAGTGCAATAGCTGAAGCTGTGGAAAGAGGAAGTACTCCTTCGTTTTTCAGAAGTACAATACCTTCCACCGCCGCTTCTCTTGCCAGAGTCCGGTGTCTGATTTCAAGTTCAGACAGACTCTGATCCATACTTCCACTGTGTCCCCATACATCTTTCATATTTATAATCCTCCTGCTAACGTTTGAATTTATTTTATACAACAAAAGAACGACAGCATTCTTTATCCTTTATGCAAGAATATCCTGCCGCGTTCTTTTGACTAATGATAACTTTTATTTTTTACTCTTTTACTCTTTTACGCCACCCAGCGTAATACCTGCGATGATATATTTTGACAGGAGCAGATAAACAATAATGATCGGTACGATAGCAACAGTGATCATCATGTAAATCTTACCCATATCAAAGTTCATGTAATCAGCACCTCGTAATGTTGCGATCAGGATCGGAACCGTCATCTTGTTCTTGGACTGGATGACCAATGCCGGTACGAAGTAGTTGTTCCATGATCCAACAAAGGTAAAGATTGCCTGAACTGCGATCGCTGGTTTCATGATTGGAAGTACAATACGGTTGAATGTATAGAACTCTCCAGCTCCGTCAATTCTGGCAGCTTCCACCAGTGACAGCGGAAGAGAGGATTGTAAATAACTGTACATGAAATAAAATACTGCCGGTGAAGCAATGGACGGAATAATCAGCGGAAGAAGTGAATCATACATTCCCATCTTTGTGATCAGTCTCAGGAATCCCATTGCAGTTACCTGTGTCGGCATAACAAGGATTGCCATGATGAAAGTAAAAGCAACTTTCTTTCCCTTGAAATCATAAGCATAAATGCCATATGCAGTCAGGGAAGAAAAGTATGTACATAATGCTGCAGAACATCCGGACACGACCACACTGTTAATGATTCCTCTGAACATTGGAAAGCTTCCATCATTTGCCACACTTCTCAGGTTATCCAGAAAATGTTTACCCGGAATGATAGAAAAGCCTTTCTGCAGTTCTGCATGTGAATGCGTTGCATTGATAAGCAGAATCGCAAAGAAAAACAGACACATAAAAGATAAGAGAATGAGTACAATATGTGCGAAAATGCTCATCACACGTTTTCCTGAATTTGCTTTCATGATCTTGCTCTTCTCCTTTCTTCTTTTGCACGTTTCTTAGCTGCCTTTTTTGAACCATCTGGATCGTTGTCATTGGTCATTCTGTAAACAAAGAAGCAGAGAATAGCACTGACGATGAACAGGTAAACAGATAATGAACCTGCCATTCCATAATTCTTGCTCTTCAGATGACTGTTCAGGAACATGATCAGTGTCATGGATGTTCTGTCCGGATTACCCTGTCCATTTGTCAGGATCTGAGGAACATCAAACATCTGAAGGCCACCGATAATAGATGTGATCAATGTGTATGCAAGGATCGGGCGGATCATTGGCAGTGTAATATAGAAAAATCTCTGAATTCCATTGCATCCATCCAGGTCAGCAGCCTCATAAACCTCCACACTTACACCCATAACTGCCGCCATCAGCATGATCGTTGTATTTCCAAACCACATCATAAAGTTCATAAATCCGATCAGTCCTCTTGTTCCCAGAACAGAACCCAGGAAATCAATCGGTGCTTTCAGGACACCCAGGGACAGCAGAATAGAGTTGACCGGACCATTGGTAGAGAACATCGTAAAGAATAATAAGGCAAATGCAGACGCCATGATCAGGTTCGGCAGATAAATAACTACTTTAAAGAACTGTTTGCCGTGGATCTTCATTCGAAGATCTGTAAACCAGCTGGCAAGTACAAGTGCAACCACGATCTGCGGAACAAAACCGATCAGCCACAGGATCAATGTGTTTTTTCCATACAGGAACATATCTGATTTCAAAAGACTGATGTAGTTTTTCATGCCGACAAAATTCGGACCTACTACCTTGATACCCGAACGATAATATTCGAAAAAGCTGTATCTTACAGTATCGATCAGAGGAATAAGAGAAAATATCAGATACGTGATAAAAAATGGAAGAATAAATAACAAGCCCCATTTTCCGTAATCAATACTTTTTTTCTTTTTTTTCATAAATGCTTTTCCTTTCCAATAAACAGCAGGGCACTCTGTACCCTGCTGATCTGATCATTTATTCCGGCCACTGTACTTCTGTGATTTCCGGATAACGTTCCATGATTGCTGTTTCAAAGTTTGTTTTTGCTTTGTCAAACTCAACATTTCCCTGGAAATAATCGCTGAAAGCATTCTGGATCAGCTCTACACAGCCCTGATCATAAGGGGAAAGCGGGGCAATTTTGATGTTTTCTGCTACCGGTGCAAAATATTCAAATGGATTCTGTCCACCGAGGAAATCAGAAGCGAATGCATCGTCAGAAGCAGCCTGCTGCATACCGGATTTTGTATTTGTAAAGTCAGCATAGTCCTGGGAAATCTTTAACAGGTTGTCTTTGTCTCCAGTCATAGCAAGGATGATATCTTTTGCATGTTCCATGTTGTCTGTTCCTGTTGCTGCATGGATATAGGATCCGCCCCAGTTGTATTCCTGCGGTGGGTTTGTAACAGCCCAGGCACCGTCTTCGCCATCCCAGTTTGGTTTCAGGGTAAAGTCAATTCCCCATGCCGGGAACAGGAATGCGAATACTTTGGAGTCAGAGCTCATAGCTTTGTTCCAGTCATCGTTCCACTGACCTTTTACAGTTTTGTTCAGATATCCTGCATCCAGCCATTCTTTTGAATCACTTATCCAATCCATGATCTTCTGGTCAACTTTGATCGTTGTGCTTCCTGGCTCTACCCATGAACTTTCGATGCTGTTTCCATACAGACGGAATGTATCTGCATAAGAGGCAAATGTGTAGTATCCTTTTGCTTTCAGTTCTTCTGCTGTTGCTTTTGTTGTATCCCAGTCCTTTAATTTCTCGCCTACTGCTTCCGGATCATCTGTTCCAAATACATCTTTTGCGATGTCACGACGATATACCACAGTTCCTGGGCAGCACTGCCATGTAGAACCTCTCTGTACTCCATCAGTGTCAGATGCTGTTGTTTTTGTAAAATCGTACTGATCTGCAAGATCTTTGTCAGGATCAATTCCGAGGTCTTTAAGCGGAATTGCCACATCTGCATCTTTGTCTGTATATTTATTTACATAGTCTGTCTCTGACAGGAAAATATCTACTTTGTCATCGTCTGCCGCATCCGCCTGGTTCATCAGTGCTTCATCCAGTTTCTGCTGGTAAACGCCATCCTGATTCGGGTTAATGACCCAGTGGATCTCTGTTCCATCTTTCAGTGTTGTAACTGTTCCATCCTTTGATGTAGATTCTACTTCCGGATATACAGCTTCCAATCTCTGACGAAATTCATCATTCCAGGAATAAATATTGATCACTTTTCCTTCTCCGGAATCCGCACTTACTACAGTTGCTGCTGAGAATGTTCCTGCAACAACTGCTGCTGTCAGGATTACAGATACAAATTTTCTTTTCATTAAAAATTCCTCCTTATTCATAGCATTTTTCACTGCTTTCTCTTTGATGATGGTACTATATCATTTTTTACATTCAAAATATATTATTAATCTTAACAAAATGTCAGATTCATGTCATAATATAAAAAATCAACACATTAAGGAGTAATGTTTATGGCAATTTCAAAAGACTGGTACCACACTGAAATGGAAAACAATGAGATGGAAATCCTGCACCGTTCTCCCTCCATAGAATACTCTTTTTATAACGCAGTCCGAAGCGGAGACATGGAGACGGTCACTGCAAACTGCAAAAAAGATTCCTTTCTTCATCTCGAAGGAACTGGTGTCCTTTCAAGAAATCCTCTGACCAATATCAAATATCATTTTGTGGTAACTGCCGCCATGCTGACCCGTTATTGCATTAACGGAGGGCTGGAACCGGAGCAGGCCTATCGTCTCAGCGACTTCTATATCTTAAAAATGGATTCCTGCACTTCGGTCCGTGAAGTTGCAGACCTCCACCATATTATGGCAAAAGATTTTACCGGAAAAATGCTTCTTCAGAAAAAAAGTTCTGTTCTGTCCAAACCTGTCATTGAATGCATCAACTATATCTACGTTCACATAAAAGAAAGAATCACCATTCAGGATCTGGCTGACCATACAGGGCTGTCCTGCAATTATCTTTCCCGTATATTCAAACAGAATCTTGGTGTATCGATCAGTGACTATATCCGTGAACAGAAAATAGAAAAAGCCACTCATCTTCTCAGATATTCTGATCAGTCTATCGTGGATATTGCGGCGTATCTTTCCTTTTCCTCACAGAGTCACTTTATACAGATTTTTGAAGGCTATATAGGACTGACACCAAAGAAATACCGCGACAAATACTACAAATCCATGTGGTAGACCAACAGACATGCCACTGTCTCTCCCCGGCATTGAGAAAACAGAAAACAACCCGGCATTATGTCATTTTACTACATAATGTCGGGTTGTTTTTATTGTAATACTATAGTAATATTATGTGTCTCATCTGAAGACAACTGTTCAATCGTCTCTTTTTTCATACAGACACTTCCGTCTGCTCTTTTTTCTATTTCTTTTTCGTCACAGTACGCCTGAACGATCTGATATTCTCCATACTCCTTTTTGTCTGGATTGGAAATATGAACCTCAAATTTCTTTCCTGCAAATTCCAGATAGAGTGATGCATTTCCTTCTTTATCAAACTGTTCTGCCATAAGTGCTGGTGCAATCACAAGATTGCCAATCTCTCCTCTTACTCCAAAAGCTTCAGTGATCATGGTCAGCATATACCAGCTTGCTGCACCGGTAAGATATGCATACAGCCCTCTTCCATCACTGTCAAAATATTCAGGAAGTCCTGGATACATATAGCTGCTTTCAAAGTTCATTGCCGCATGAAGAAGTGTATTGAGCACTTTATATCCTTCTTTTACAAAGCCCTGACTGTAGAGAGCATTTGCATACATAACTGCCATGTGAGAGAAAACAGCTCCGTTTTCTTTTTCACCATAGGCAAAGCCGAACATTCTGCCAAGATCAAATTTCTCTTCTCTGAAATTTGTATTCAGTCGATAACCGCCTGCTTTCTCATCGAACAGATATTTATCTGCACTTCTGCTGATCGCGGCAGTCTGCTCTTTTGTTGCAGTTCCGCTCATGATCGCGAATACCTGGCTTGTCAGCATCATGCGTACACGATCTTTTTCGCAGCACTCTACCGGATTCTTGTGGTCATCATAATAACCATTGAACCATCCGTCTCCACCATCTGTGATCCATTCATTCTTTCGGATATTTTCCATCATCCAGTCTGCTTTTTCACGCAGATTTCTGACTATCTCATCAATTCTGACAATCACTGTGTCGCCGCTGATGTTGTGTGCACACTTTTTGGTGTAAGAACCCAGCAGTTTTCTTTTTTTGTCTGCATTCTCATATAGATCTCTTCCACAGGAAAACAGACATTCCATTTCACTGGCAATCTCAACCCGGTTAATTCCGCTTATGCGTTCCAGTTTTTCCAGGCAGTCTGCAATGTTATTCATATTTCCTGCATAGGCACAGGTAAACGCCACACTCTCACCATTATCCCACGCCATATCCATGGCATCGTTCCAGTCGGCTCCATGGAGTTTCATTTCATTATGCTCACCTACATCATAAAAAGCAGTTAAATTCTGCAGAAGAATATGCTCCAGAATTGTTCCGAAATAAATCTCTCCGCTCTCTGCTTTCTGCTGTTTTCCGTAAGCTGTATTCCATTCTTCATCGTGTGTTGTTCCTCTTCCTGACTGAAGATCTTTGAAATATGGAACTTTTTCAAACAGAATATCCATATCGCCGGTCTGGTCGATATACAGCTTCGTCGTTCCAAACGGCCAGAATGCATGATCCATCCAGACACGGGCAATATTATTTCTGTCCGCGATAAATTCTCCCTGTTTATTTCCAATAATCGTGGCATTTGTTCCGTCAATACGGACACCGCCATAGTTGGCAACAATCATCTGACGCACTACAGCCGGATTCATGATCAGGAGTGCAAGACAGTCCTGCCAGAGATCTCTCCATCCCCGTCCGCCTTTTCCATAGTCGTGGTATGGGAGAAAAGAACAGCCATAGATTCTTCGCAGTACCGGCTGAAAACTGATCCATTTCATATAATTATCAGCATCTGCATCACCGGTTTCATAAGATACATTCACTTTTTTCTGCCAGTAGGATTTCACCTCTTCAAGAACGTTCTCCACCTGCTCTTCTGTTCTGTATTTTGCGACAGTTTTGGCAATACTCTCTTTCTTCTCTGTCAGTCCTGCCAGTATGATAAAACCTGCTGTTTCCTGCGGCTTTAGCTCAACATCCGCAAAGCGGATGCCTCCCATTGCCTCTTTTCCCTCAGCTCTGCTTCCTGCCTTTCTGCCTGGCTTGTTCTTTCTTACTGCTTCTGGATTCAGATAAGTACCGCCCTCTCCTATAAACTCCTGCACAGTAGGATAAAACGCCTCCGGTGCATCGCCTTTTTCTGAATATCCATATACAAAATAGGTGGTATGATTCTTCTGATGACCTCTTTCATCAAAAGACAGAACCGGTGTGACTTCCACACCATATTCTGTTGTATTGATTCTGTGAAGAAGCGATGTCACATGACGGTGATCTCTAATATTGTCCGCGCTTCTTCCATAAAGTGGTATTGCAGCAATCGGAGTTATTTTTGTCACTTCTTCAGATATATTTTTTATTCTGACCAGTTCAATCTCTACTGCTCCGTCCACATCAACAAAAGAAGTGATTTCTGACTGAAGACCATATTTTGCAGAAGTTCTGGTCACTTTCTGCCACATAAAACCGGCTTCCAGAATGCTTTTATCCTGAGATTCTGTAAATTTCTGTAATTCCTGCTCTGCTGAAATTCCCGTTGCAGACCAGCATCCCTTACCTTCTGTACGACACCAGAAATTTCTGGTACTGCGATTATTGTGAAGATTTTCAATACTTACCGGTTCCAAAAGAAAACGGTTCTGATCTGTCTTGCTGTCTCCTCCAAGGTTCGGAGTGATACTGGATTTCAGTCCTCCATCACCCGCCAGCGGAAAATACAGACCACTGTAGTTTTCCGGACTCTGAATGGTAAACGTTCCTTTTTTATCCTGAAATTTTATATATTTCATGCTGTCTCCTTTTTATGACATGAACAGTTCTACTTCTGTAATCTCTGTAAGCTTTTCCTGAGGAATATAATTTTCTCCCAGTTCTTCTCTATTGACGATCATCTTCTTGAAACCAGATTCCACGTGTCCCGGATTATGGACTGTGATATGAAGTTTACATCCGCGGAAATCTTTATCAATTTCAAATTTATCCCATTCTTTCGGAACAGATGGTGCAATTCGCAGTCCGCCAAAGTCAGGACGCATACCAAGGATACCTTCTACACACCCTACCATAACGGTAGATGCTGTTCCTGTCAGCCAGTGTACATGTGAGCGTCCGAAATTCGGGCTTGCTTTTCCCTCTGTAAACTGTCCATAGCAGTATGGTTCCAGTCTTCGAATCTCTGCCCTGTCATTCTGTGCCGCAGGCGCATTTTCCATAAAGTAGCCAAAAGCTCTCTCTCCATGTCCTCTCAGAGCTTCTGCAAGAATGATCCATCCCTGTGACTGTGAGAAAATCCCTGCATTTTCCTTGGTTCCTGCATTATAGATCACAGCCAGCGCACCCTCAAATGCATGAGCATGATATGGAGGATCCATCAGGATTGCTCCATATTCCGTATTCAGTCTCTTATAAACCATATCCAGTGCAAGATCTGCCTGTGCATCGTCTGCAAGACCACTGATCACCGCCCAGCTCTGCGGATTCAGCCACATATTCGCTTCCGGATCTGTGCGCTTTCCGATCACAGCTCCATCTTCTGTAAATCCACGGATAAATCGGTCTTCATTCCAGCAGAGATCCTGGATCAGTTTTCCAAGTTTCTTCTGACTTTCGTTAAGATATTCAATATATTCTTTATCCTCTTTGTACTCTGCAAATTCTCTGAGAATCGTCATTGCGTAATAATACTGCAGTGCTACAAAAGTTGACTCTCCATCTTTTCCAAGTCTGAGACAGTCATTCCAATCTGCATAAAGACCTGCCGGCATTCCATGTTTTCCAAGATGATTTTCAGAAAATGCAATTGCACGTTTCAGATGTTCATATACGGTTGCCTCATCTTTGTTTGCAAACGGAATCACTTCATCCATGAATGCCACATTGCCTGTTTCTGAAACATATTTATAGACTGTAGGGAAAAGCCACAGTGCATCATCTGCACGATAAGCCGGATGTCCTGTTTCCTGTACATAGGAAGCATCGTCCGGAGTATCTTCATGTCCCGGGTTATGTGTGAATTTTACAAGCGGAAGTCCACCGCCGTTATCCACCTGTGCAGAAAGCATGAATCGGATTTTTTCCACCGCCATCTCCGGTGCCAGATGAATCACTCCCTGAATATCCTGAACTGTATCGCGATATCCATATCCATTGCGGAGTCCACAGTAGGTAAAAGAAGCTGCCCGTGACCAGATAAAGGTCATAAAACAGTTGTATGCATTCCATGTATTGATCATGGTATTAAATTCCGGACTTGGGGTTCTGATCTGGAAGTGAGAAAGCTGACCATGCCAGTATTCGATCAGTTCTTCCAGTTCTCTTTTACATACATCCTGGCAGTTTTTGTAATGCTCCACGATTTCGCCCGCTTCTGCATCACCTTTCATTCCAACAAGAAAAGTGATTTCTTTTGTTTCCCCCGGAGCAAGGCTTAAAACTGTTGAAAGTGCTCCACAGCTATTCTCATTATAATTTCCCTTATTACTGAGTTTTCCCGTGATCACGCCCTCTGGATTGTTATATCCGTGATATCTTCCGAGAAAGCTTTCTTTGTCTCCGCACCAGGAATTCACGTCAGCTCCTGCCAGTCCGAAGAATCTGTTGAATACATTTTTGTTATCAATGTTTTCACCTTCTTCCAGACGATCCAGGTTTGCATGGATCATCTGACGTACACGGTTCCCTCTGAAAACCGTCTGTGTGATATACTGGGAATACTGAAGATTTACCTGATCCTGTTCATAGTTACTGTTATTGGTAAATTCCGCATATCCTGTTACTGTGAGTTCACGTTTTTTCTCAGAACAGTTTGTTACTGCCAGACTCCATACTTCATAAGACTGCTCCAACGGCACATAATATCTTACTTCTGAGTGAATTTCACTGTAGTCTGCCATCATTTTTGTGTATGCTGTTCCATGATGACATTCACTTTTGTACGTCTCCAGATCTTTGCCTACCGGCTGCCAGGATGCAGACCAGTAATCCTTACTTTCATTATCACGAAGATAAATATACCGTCCCGGCTGATCAAACTGATTGAAAATATATCTCAGGATTCTTCCATTTGCTCCGGATTTTGCAAAACTGTATCCCCCTGCGTTATTTGAAACGATTGCCCCATACTCTGGTGAGCCAAGATAGTTTACCCACGGTGCCGGTGTATCCGGACGTGTGATCACATATTCCTTTTTTACTTCATCAAAATATCCATATCTCATATCTCTCATCTCCTGCTCCAGCTATTCTTCGCCTGATTTTTCTTACACTATACCCTATATCATATTTTGAATATACAAAATACAAGCTGAAAATATCAGATTCGTGACATGAAAGTCTTTGTTATAGTCAAAAACTGCGGAATATTACCTGTAAACAGTTACTCCGGTAAAATACAGCTGCATCTTCCCATCATTTTCAACAGCAGTCTTTTGGTTTTACATATATTTTCTGCATTATCACTCTCTCTTTCTTATTCTTCAGCATATTTACGAATTATCTGCAGAGCTTTTTCTGCTTCAGCACCTTCAGCATAAACTCTTACATTGACCGGTTTAGAGAGATCTGTACTGAAAATACCCATGATGGATTTTGCGTCAATTACATATCTTCCAGATACAATATCCACATCACATTCCAGATGACTAACTTCATTTACAAAATTCTTTACTCTATCGATCGTACCTAAAAAAATCTTGATTTCTTCCAGAGAGCTCGCCTCCTACAATCTCCCAATTGTAACGATCGAGCGTGAAGATCAGTTTGTGAGCAGTGTCAATACGGATAACTATATGGGTGCGGTGCAGGCAACCAGTCTGCTTGCAAAGACTGGAGCAGATATTCTGATCCATATCAATGTTGAATTATCTCCACAGGTTCCATCCTATGGACGTATAAAAGGCTTTTCTGATATCTGTGAAGAATATCAGATTCCACATGAACTGATTCTCACAGATACCGGCCACAGTTATGAAGAAAGTTCTCTGATTCTCAAAGATTTGCTGGAAACAATTGATTCTAAATATCAAGGCAAAACAAAGGGAATTTTTCTTCCAAACGATACATTTGCCAACATCATGCTCAATCATCTGATTCAAAAGTATGGACAGCTTCCAGATGACTACAAGATCATTGGTTTTGATGATTCTCCAGTTTCCAGAGAAGCTATTGTTCCAATCAGTACTGTCGGACAGCAGATTGACAAGATTGCCGCATCTGCCATGGAAATCCTGCATGAACAGATTACAGAAAGACACAAAAGAAAACCGGCTCTGTCTTCTGAACCGGTTCACAAGATCATTCCTCCAATTCTGATCAATCGAAAAACAACTGAGCCTTCTCATTGAAATCTGATATTTTTTATACATAACAAAAACGCTGCAAAAAATGAATTTTAATTCACTTAATGCAGCGTTTTGTTTGCCAAACAGGCGGGCACCGGGCAATTCCCGGCATTATGCATTTCTGAAACGACTTAAAAAGTCTTTTGTCATGTCATTTTGTGGATCTTCAAAGATCTGCTGTGAAGTTCCCTCTTCTACAATAACTCCATTACCCATAAAGATTACATGCTTTGCCACATCCCGGGCAAATGCCATCTCATGTGTGACAATGATCATTGTCAGTCCGTCTTTGGCAAGCGTTCGCATAACCTCAAGGACTTCTCCGACCATCTGTGGATCCAGGGCTGAAGTTGGCTCATCAAAGAGCAGGAGCTCTGGCTCCATGGCAAGGGCTCTGGCAATTGCAACCCTCTGCTTCTGACCTCCGGAAAGCTGTTTTGGTTTTGCATTGATATAAGGTGCCATCCCTACCTTTTCAAGATACATCATTGCGTTTTTATGAGCTTCTTCCTTGCTCTTTTTCAGAACCTTCTCCTGTCCCACCGTACAGTTTTTAAGAACTGTCATATTATTAAATAGGTTGAAGTTCTGAAACACCATACCAACCTTTGAACGATATTCCGGCACATTTACATGCTTATCCATGATGTTCGTTCCATGATATCGTATTTCTCCAGAGGAAGGTGTTTCCAGAAGATTCATGCAGCGCAGCAGCGTGGATTTACCGGAACCGGAAGGACCAATGATACAGGTAACATCCTTCGGCTTCACTGAGAAATCGATATCTTTCAGAATCTCATTATTTCCAAAAGATTTTCCCAGATGCTGTACTTTCAGAATTGTCTCACTCATTCTCTGCTGTCCTTCCTTTCTTTATAAGAGTACATTCCGCTGGTATGTGTCAGGGTATCAGCGGTTGCAAGATCATAATTATCCGGTCCGTCCATCTTGTGTTCGATCACACGCAGGATTCTGGAACAGGTAAATGTCATGATAAAATAGATAACCATTGCAATTGTGAAGGACTCAAAATATGTATACAGTGCTCCTGCAACACCTTTAGTCGTGTAAAAGAGCTCTACTGTACCAATGATTGAAAGTACACAGGTATCTTTGATATTGATGATCAGGTTATTTCCGATCTGCGGCATGATATTTCGCAGGGCCTGCGGAAGTATTACATTTATCATCGTCTGAACATGTGTCATGCCGATTGCTTTGGCACCTTCTGTCTGTCCGGGATCGATGGAAAGAATACCACCTCGAACTGTCTCTGCCATATATGCCCCTGTGTTGATCGATACAATAAAGATTGCTGCAAACCACATAGACATATTGATGTTAAATAGATAAGCACTTCCGAAATAAATAAACATTGCCTGCGCCATCATTGGAGTTCCACGAAAGAACTCCACATAACAGGCCATAATAAATTTGACAACTTTGATAATTACTTTTTTGACTGTTGAATCATTTTTGTCCACCGGGATCGTCTGCACGATACCAACCAGAAAACCAATGATACATCCAAAAAGTGTTCCTACCAGCGCCAGCCACATGCTGACACCGGCTCCCTTCAAGAAAGAGGGACCATATTGCTGAAGAAGATATATAATTCTTCCTCCAAAACTCTCAGGCAGCATTTCGCTCCTCCTTTATGATTCTGAAAGTGGCTGTACAGAAATAGCCTCATCCATCATTTTATTATAATCATCTTCGGTCATATCTTTAAGCACACCATTGATCGCATCCTTAAGTTCATCGTTGCCCTTCTGTACTGAAATACCAATATTAATATCTTCATCAGATACTTCAAATGCTCCGTCTGTTCCACTGAAGTCCAGCAGTTTGAAATCCGGATATGCTACACATGCAGCCTTTCCTGTAGGCATATCAGTGACAACTGCATCACATTTGCCAGATTCAAGAGCAACCAGCATTGCCGGTGCACTTTCCTGTGCCGGAAGGATATCAGCATCTGGAATCTGAGGCAGGCAGGAATCATACCAGATCGTATTCTGCTGTGATGTCACTGTAGCTCCTTTAAGGTCTTCTACGCTTGCTGCGTCCTTGTAATCTCCATCATTCTTAACCAAAGTGATGATGGATGCATAATAATATGGATCTGTGAAATCAACCATCTGCTGACGTTCTTTTGTAATAGACTGTCCTGCAATAACACAGTCAACCTGACCGGACTGTACTGCCGGTACAAGAGAATCCCAGTCAAGCTTTACGATTTCAAGATCATAGCCTAATTCATCTGCAATTTTCTTTGCCATCATAACATCATATCCATATGCGTAATCGGAGCTTCCTGAAATCTGCACTGCACCGTTGGAATCATCCGGCTGTGTCCAGTTGTAAGGAGCATATCCGCATTCCATGGCAACTTTCAGAGTTTTCTTATCATCCGCACTTACACTCTGTACACCTATAATCCCACATGTCATTGATGCAGCTACTGCAGCTACCGTTAACATTCTCCACATTTTACTCTTTCTCATTTTCGTTTCCTCCTGAAATGTATATATTTTTTTCATCCATAACAAAAAAAGAGCGCACGGAAGTATGAAGTGCTCCGTTGCGCTTTAAGTCATATTAATACTTTTTCTTTTAAAAGTCAAGAAAAAAAAAGCAGCTCCCGAAGGAACTGCCCTGAAATCATATTTATGAAGGTCTTCTTACAGACAGGATTGTTCTGTAAGCAGCGTTGTTGCTGATCTTAATACCATCTCTGGAGTTGGATGCATGTACGATCTGTCCGTTACCCATGTAGATTGCAACATGTCCGCCATAGCAGATCAGGTCTCCTGGCTGTGCATCTGCATAAGAAACTTCTGTTCCCCAGTTCTGCTGCTCATAAGATGTTCTCGGAAGGCTGTAGCCAAACTGAGCATATACACTCTGTGTAAATCCAGAGCAGTCAGCTCCACCTGTAAGACTTGTACCACCCCATACATATGGGTTTCCAACAAACTGTTTAGCATAATCTACAATTGAAGATCCTGAACCACTGGATGAAGAACTGCTGGAGCTTGAAGAGCTGGATGAAGTATCTACTGTATCCGGATCAACTGTGTTGTCACTGTCAATCACATTTCCATATTCATCATATTCTACATCACTGCTTCCACTGTCTTCTGTAGTTGTTTCTGTTGTAGTCTGGCTCGGATCAACCTCGTTTCCATCTTCGTCATATACAGTATCTCCGTTTTCTGCTGCTTCTGAAGCATCAACTTCGTTACCGTCTTCATCATATACTGTCTGATCTTCCTGTTCCTGCTGTGCAGCTTCTTCCTCGGCTGCAGCAGCAGCTGCTGCTTCAGCTTCTGCCTGACGTCTTGCCTCTTCTTCGGCTGCAATACGTTCTGCTTCAAGCTGCTCAATCTCCGCCTGCTGTTCCTGAATCAGGTTTGCATATTCATTTGCCATTTCCTGTGCATATGCAATTTCATTATCACAATCTGCAGAATTTGCTTTCTTTGTATCAATCTGATTCTGAAGATCTACAGACTGTGCTTCATATTCCTGTTTCATACCTTCCAGTTCAGCTTTTTCCTGCTGATACTGATTTCCAAGGTTTGTTACCTGTGTAATTGTGTTTGCATATTTTTCAAGGCTCTGTCTGTCATAATCATACATTTTCTGAGTATACTCAGCTTTTGTAAGAAGATCAGAAAGATTATCTGCACTCATCATCATCTGGAACCAGGCTTCATTTCCACCTTTTTCGTACAGATACTGGATACGCTGTTTCATTGCTGCGTACTGTTTGTCTTTGGCATTCTGTGCCTTCTGCAGATCAGCCTGTGTCTGCTGAATGTCTGCTTCTTTATTACTGATATCCCCTTCCAAGGTCTGAATGGAAACCATGACATTCACAAGATTTGCGTCCAAGGAGTTGATCTCATCCTGTAACTGCTGCTTAGCGGAGTAGAGCTGATCAATCTGAGCATATGTAGCATCAAGCTGTGCGCTTGTAGCTGCCTGTTCCTCTCTCAGTTCGTCTTCTCTTGACGCGCTTACACTGACAACCTGAGTTGCTGTCATCATTAATGCTAACGTCAGGCAAACAATTCTTTTTTTCATGTTTCTCACCTCATAATCATTTTAACTCTATTTTGTAACAATTGTGAAATATCTTTCTTAAGTTCTTATACATATTAACACAAGGTTCTTTCGAATGCAAGAGTAAATCGATAAAAAGTTTAATATTTTGTAACATTTATTAAAAACTCCGCAAAAGAAAGGAGAAGTTCCCGTGTCTGGAAACTTCTCCGTAACATTTCATTCTTATTTAAAATCCAAACAATTCCTGAAGAATTACATCTGCAGTCTTGTTCTTAAAGTTATCCGGATCAGAAAGAGTGGAGCTGTACCATCTCATATAATTTCCTCTTCGGATGTAGTTACCGCAGGATGGACGATAGGTATACTTCTTAAATCCTGCATATCTGGACATGTATTTATTTGCAAGAGCTACTGCCTGGCTGTCATAATCACCATCCGGTGTACAGGTTCCTGCAATCTGGCATCCTGCATTCGGAGTGGAATGAACGATCACGGCACTCTTATCGGAACACTGTCCGAGGATAATCCATGTATGACCATCATCATATCCGATATCACCAGGATATACTTTCCATCCTGTTTTGGACAGATAATTCTGGTTCACATAAGTTCCCCATTTTAATGTATTCTTATAATAACTGCCGATTTCTCCTGATACAACCGTATAACTATTTCCATTTCTCATAACCTGCTGTGCTGCCCATCCTACAAATCCAGAACAGTCAAGTCCTTTTGCTCTGTTTGCAGTACTCAGATCACGATAATTATTATAGTTATAACTACTTGTCTGGCTGAGATAAAAGCTCTGCCAGGTCGGGCTGACACCGATCCTTGTGGAATCATACCAACCGCCGCCCCAGATATACAATGCCTGTCCAACCGGTTTCAATGCCCCGGCAAGATAATTCTTGAGCGTTTTGATCCCGGTCTGCTCAACCGGTTTCGGATCATTTGCAAAATAGGTATTGCTTGTCGTACTGCTGTCATTTGCAGATGAATAGGTCATAATACCTGTTGAGCTGAATGTATAGGTCACACCATCAATCGACTTGGTACCTGTAACCATCTTGAAACTACTCTTGTCAAAGTAATATTTATTTCCACTGATCGTTACCCAGCCGCCCGCTGCGATTCCTGTATTTGGATCAAAATAGTACGTAGCGCTGCCAACCTTTGCAAGTCCCTTGGCCATAACACCGTTGCTGCCAAAGTATCTTAATTCTCCTTTGGCAGATTTTGTCCAGCCGGTAACCATTCTTTTGTATTTGGCATTGAAATATCTCGTCTCATTTCCAGTATTCACATAACCGCTGGCTGCAATTCCTGTACTTGGATTGAAATAATAATAATATTTGCCGATTTTTTTCAGTCCCATATACATCTTACCATCGCTGGCAAAATACCACTTCTGCCCCTTTGCATTTTTCAGCCAGCCTTTTGCCATCGTATAATTCGAGGGCTGGAAATAACGGACAACTGCGCCATTGGCAGATCTTACAAATCCACTCTTCGTGTAGCCGGTCTTGATATCGAAGTAATAATATTTACCGCCGATCTTTTTCATTCCGGTATACATAACACCATTTTTTTTATTAAAATAGCGCTTTGATCCTCTGGAACTTCTCTGCCAGCCTTTCAGCAAGACGCCTGTCCTTGTATTAAGGAAGTATTTCTTTCCTTTTAAAGTAAGCCATCCCTTAACTTTCTTTCCGTTTTTATAATAGTATGTTTTTCCTTTTACGGTTCGAAAACCAGTTGTAGCAGCCTGCGCATCTACCGTGGATGCCTGAAACGCAAAGCCTGCAGCAAAAAGCATTACTCCTAAAAATATGGCTGCGATCCATGACTTTTTGCACACCTTTCCCATACGGTCAACCTCTTTCTACGAGTATAAATATTCGTATTTTTTACAATCTTGTTACAATATTATGTAGGTATTATATATCATGTTTGTAACAACGTCAATAAAAAAGTAAAAACCTGCCAATATATTCCCCTCCTGGAGCGCAAAAAGGACCGGGTCAAAAACCCGATCCTTATTTTTTACAATTTCATTTCATATATTACAGAAGATGTTTTCTCAGTTCAGCGCCATCCAGTGCACTTAAATATGCCGGTGCAACATCAAATACTGTTTTGCATCCTTTCTGTCCTTCCTGGCTCATGCGATATGCAGCTCTCGCATATGCAACGATTACGGAAGATGTAAATTCCGGATTGGAATCCAGCTTCAGGCTGTATTCGATCACATGACTGTTCTCATCGTTCCAGCCGGTTTTGCCTGTACGAATCACAAATCCACCATGCGGAATTCCACTGTGATCACGTTTCAGTTCTTCTTCAGAAATGAAATGTACTGTTGTATCATATTCATCAAAATAATTCGGCATTGTCTTGATCTCATTTTCAATGCGTGCAAGATCAGCACCTTCCTCAGCTACTACGAAGCATTCTCTTGTATGCTTCTGTCTTGTAGTCAGTTCCGGATTTTCTCCGTTTCTGACTGCTTCCAGTGCAGCTTCTACAGGAATTGTGTACTGTTTTCCATCTTTTACTCCATCAATTCTACGGATTGCATCGGAATGTCCCTGGCTTACACCCTTGCCCCAGAATGTATAATCCTTTCCATTTGTAAGGATTGCGTTTGCATACATTCTGTTCAGGGAGAACATTCCCGGATCCCAGCCAACAGAAATGATTCCTACATGATTGCTTTCAGATGCTGCTTTGTCAACATTTGCGAAATGTTCCGGTACTCTGGCATGTGTATCAAAACTGTCTACCACATTGAACCACTGTGCATATTTCGGTGTCTGAACCGGCAGATCTGTTGCACTTCCACCGCAGAGAATCATAACATCAATTTTATCTTTCATCTTTTCTGCTTCATCTACATGGTAAACAGATGCTGAATCTGTAAGAATTTTTACAGTTGCAGGATCACGACGTGTAAATACTGCAACCAGTTCCATGTCCGGATTATGTTTAATTGCGCATTCTACGCCTCTTCCAAGATTACCATATCCTAAAATACCAATACGAATACTCATTGTGATTTCCTCCTGTTATTTCACTTCGGTAGTTACTGTTCTGTTCACAGCAGCTTCCCATATGCTGTTCTTTGCCGCTACATCGCTTTAGCATGACAGCACACCCATTATCATAATATCCCAATCGACAATTGTCAATTTTTTTATAAAAAACCTTCTAAAATATTTTATTAATATTCCAGAAGGTCTGTTATTTCTTTTCATTATTGACGATTCTTCTCAGCAGCAGAACATTCCACCACCCGGGCAGCAAAGATTACATGCCAGATTGGCCAGGCAAAGCTTCATACAATAATCGCTTCCGTCACTCGGCATTCCTCCAAATGGATTCTGCTGTTCCTGATACCAGGTTCCTCCGCCTTCCAGTCTCTGCAGCAACATTTGGTACT
>OGXL01001372.1_pt1 | contig 20255 bp, 20 predicted proteins | sample 1576311 | NCBI WGS metagenome assembly OGXL01 (sample SAMEA3541564, study PRJEB24748) | human gut metagenome | biome: human gut; feature: human-associated habitat; material: faeces | place: China | collected 2012 | reverse complement strand
AGAAAGGCGGAACAGATTATGGCAGAATTACAGCAGGATACAGAAAAATATGTAGAGCTTCGTAATATCAATAAGACATATGGCACATTTAAAGCCTCGAATAATATTAATCTCGGAATTGGGAAGGGTAAGCTTATTGCACTGCTTGGACCTAGCGGAAGCGGCAAAACTACCATCTTAAGAATGATAGCAGGCCTTGAGACTGCGGATTCAGGTGATATTATTATTGATGGTAAGGTTGTTAATGATGTGCCGGCAAGTAAGCGTGGAATAGGTTTTGTTTTCCAGAACTACGCACTTTTCAGATACATGACAGTGTATGATAACATTGCATTTGGATTAAAGGTCAATAAATGGAAAAAATCGGACATTAAGAAACGTGTTGATGAGCTTATTGAGCTTGTCGGACTTTCAGGCATGGCGAAAAGATACCCTAGCCAGTTATCAGGCGGACAGAGGCAGAGAGTAGCATTTGCAAGGGCATTAGCACCTAATCCTGAGCTTCTGCTCCTTGATGAACCATTTGCAGCGATTGATGCGAAAGTAAGACAGGAATTAAGAAGCTGGCTTCGTGACATGATTACAAAGGTTGGAATCACAAGTATATTCGTTACTCATGACCAGGATGAGGCAATTGAGGTTGCTGATGAAATTATTGTCACAAACAAGGGACATATAGAGCAGATTGGAACGCCAAGACAGATATACAGAGAGCCTGAGACAGCATTTATGGCGGAATTCATGGGACATCCGGTACATGTTGACCGGATTAATAAGATTAAAGGTTTTAACCAGCTTGACGATTCTGTCAAGGCGGTATTAAGACCTGAGAATGTCAACATCACAAGGCTTGATGAGAAAGTTGATTCAGCCGCTTCTGTTGAGAAGGGCGTGGTTGTAGACAAGCTTTTCATGGGCAAGGAAGTCGAGATAACTGTCAATGTCAACGGTATAGAGGTTGTCGGAACAAGAAACGTTGAGGAAGCTCCGATAAAGAAGGGCGAGGAAGTAAATGTATTTATTCACAGGGCATTTACTTACGGCGCAGATGGAATTGTCAACATTGTTGAAAATGCAAATAAGTTTGAAGACTGGATGGTTATCTAGTATATACAAAATGGAGAAAAGCTGATTAATATGCTTTTCTCCATTTTATGATTTTAGTTATTATTTTTTTGAGTCCGTATCATTTGCTCTACATATTCCATAATGTAGTAGTTATCCTCTGGCATCTGGCAGCCTACTATGTAGACGCCGTCATTATCAGAGCATCTTATAATCTGACCCTCTAATACAGAATGTGCAGGCAAATCAAAATTATCAATTGAAACAGTAACGATTTTGCCTTTGTTATTTGAGAAAAATCTGTCTTTCGAGAGGAATGCAAAACCATTGGCACTCAGATTATCAAGTTTTCCTTCAAATGTTTCATCTGTACCCTTTACTGTAATTGTACAGTGATTGTTCATATCAATTCTAGGATATTTGCGGCGGTTAAGAATCTGAGGTCTTGTCATGATTGTAACAACACCTGTTGTTGCAGAGCCTTTTTTGTCAGCTGCAATCTTAGCGTTTTCCCAACGGTATATTACATTGCCAACTGTTACTAACATGTCACATTCAATTGCTGAATTAACTGCAGGCAGTGCCTTCTCAAGTTCAAGAGTTATACTGTTGTCATTATGTGTCTTAATGGTTCCGTGATATTCAACATTTTCACCATGAGTACCTTTAAGGATTGCGGATGCCTTCATGCCTGTCTTAATATCTTCAATACCCATGAAACCGCCAACACCAAGTTCACACATAAGAGCCTGTATTGTATTTTCCATGGTATTGATATTAACAGCACTTTCGTCATATTTACTTACAATACGGCTGCTGATATCTCTTGAATTAGTTATGCACTCTGTCATGGTATCAACTATATCTGATATCTGGGACATGTTGCTTACAAGCTGCTTGTTAGCGGATTCAACATCTTTAATGGCTGTATCAATTATATGTATATGGTCTTCAATCTGAGTAGAATCAGATGTGATAAGACTGATACTTTCGCTTGTCTGTGTAATCTTGTCAAGAGTAACCTGGATAAGTGATAAAGTCTCACCAATAGAAGAAAGCATTTTATCAGAGATTACAGCAAGACGGTCTAATGCACTCTGTATTTCACTGGAAGAAGTCTTGGTTTCTGTGCTTAATGCACGAATCTGTTCAGCTACAACAGCAAAGCCTTTACCTGCATCTCCGGCTCTTGCAGCTTCAATAGAAGCATTGAGGGCAAGAAGATTGGTCTGGCTGGATATATTGTCGATAGCACTGGTCTGGTCTTTAACGGTCTTGAATTCTGATTCAAAATCATGCAGGATATGCTCAACCTCTGAAGAAAGCTCAGACATGGTAGTTGCTGTTGTAATAAGGTTTTCAAGGTCGCTTGAGCTTGTGTATGCATGCTCCTGTGATTCGGAAGTAAGGCTTACCATATCATCAATAAGTTGGGCAACATGTTCAACCTGTGAGCTTATGTCGGTTGTCATATCAGTGGAAGAAGCAGTATGGCTTCTTAAATCTTCATTATTGCTTGAAAGTTCATTCATGCCAAGCATGATAACATCAGAACCATGCTTATTCTCTGAAGCCAGTTCGCGTACGACAGTAATTCCACTCATAATAGAATTACTTGAAGTCTTAACCTTCTCAACGGTTGAAACAACTCTGTCAAGATCAGCTTTAATACTTCCATTCAAAGCACCATCGGATTCATTAAGGTGTCTGATAGACATAACATAGCAGATGTAGCATAAAAGAAGACATGCAACCTGTAACTGGTAATTCTTCATATCTGCATCAGACCTGCATCCGAGAACAACATATCTGTACACATCACTGACAATAACAGAGAGTACATTAGCAATACCGCAGTTAATCATGAATTTCTTGTTCTTATATAGAACGAGAAGACTCATAACCGGGAGAATATATGTGAATGAAATCGGAGAATCAGTTGTGCATATTACAAATGTATAGAAAATACCATAACCAATAACAAGACATAATCTGTACGCATCAGTTGCTTTTCCTTTGATTCTGAAAAATAATTCTCCAACAAAGAAAGGTATCCAGCAAAGCGCAACAAATATTATGTAGCTGCTTTTTGGATAGATTCCATTAGCTGCATCAGTACCATAATTGGCGGTCAAAAGGAGTGAGAAAACAAGCCATATCCGACGGGCTTTAATATTAGCCTTGGCTTTAAAAACATTAGCATCGTAGTTCATAGAATAATCTCCTATAAAATATAAAATTGTTAAGTTAGTGAAGTATTTTATCACGAAAATAAACTATCTCTATTTTATAGCAAATATTTACTATTTTCAACAAGAATATCTTAAATATGGGGGAAAATATAGGGAGAATGTGATACCTATAGGTAGTCGCATTTTGAAACATCTTATAGGTAGAAAATAGATATGACTATAATGCTAGAATGAAAATCAACCTATCAAAGCAGAATATTATGCAAGTTTATAGGAAATTTCTGCTAAGAGCGGGACGAAAGGATAGTCTCAGACAGTAAAAGAAGCAAAATTTACCTATAGGATGATTGATTTCTATGAATATATAGGAAGGGCTGATAAAATATATGTGGGCTGATTATAAATTTCTGATTAAACAGAGAAATATAATTAGCTGGTTATATTTACTCAGGCGGTTTTACATAATAATCAAAAGGTAGATTTACTTAATAATATTAAAGCGGTCTGGCTGTGTATAAACAGAAATAAAGCAAAAGAAATTAATTTTATTAAGAAATTTAAGAATTCTTAAGAAATATTTAATTTTCTTATTGACAAATTATCCGCAAAGGAATATTTTAATGTACAAATCAACAGTCAAATGCGAAGAACAGGAAATGACTTCTTCATATCACCGCTCACAGAAAGCCGCCAGTTGATGAGAGACGGCAGCAAGGAATGATTAAGCCCTCACCTGCAAGCAGTTCTGGTGAAAGACAGGCAGATGTCTAGTAGTTGGAACCGGTACCCATCGTTAAAAGGGCATGCCATAAGATATGAATATACCGAGTGGCAGTAGAGTGGTCGGAGTATCCGGCAAGCAAAGTGGTAACGCGGAAGTAGAAATAATATACCTTCGTCTTTGCACATAATCCAGAAATGGATTAGTGCATCGACGAAGGTTTTTTTGTGCGAGTAGCGATGAGGATGGAACAACGGAAATTTGATGTATGCCTGCATACAATCAGATTCATGTTGGAACATCCGAGGAGCACCGCGACAATGTCAGAACGCAGTTCTGACATATGAGCTACGAGCTATGTAAGCGATGAGAATCATAGCACCGCTTCCACTGCGTTTGACTGGTGAAATATATTTTTATAGGAGAGTGACATTATGAACACATTAGTAATCGTGCTTATCGCGGCAGTTGTACTTTTTGGTGCATACATGGTTTATGGTCGTTGGTTAGCAAAGAAATGGGGTATCGACCCTAAGGCAGAGACACCAGCCGTTAAATATAACGACGGTAAAGATTTCGTTCCAACTAATGGCTGGACAGTTTTCAGTCATCAGTTCTCATCAATTGCAGGAGCAGGTCCTGTAACAGGTGCTATTCAGGCAGCAGCATTTGGATGGTTACCAGTTTTACTCTGGATCCTCATCGGTGGTGTATTCTTCGGAGCAGTTACAGACTTTGGTGCACTTTATGCTTCAGTTAAGAATGAAGGTAAGTCAATGGGTATGATCATTGAGAAATACATCGGTAAGTTTGGTCGTAAGATTTTCTTACTTTTCTGCTGGTTATTCACACTTATCGTTATCGCAGCATTTGCAGATATGGTTGCAGGTACATTTAATGCTTATACAGTAAATGCTGATGGTGCTACTGTTTTATCAGCAGTTGCTAAGACAAATGGTTCAGCCGGTATGGTATCTATCATGTTCATGGTGTTTGCCGTTGTATTTGGTCTTATCCAGAAGAATTTAAAGCTTTCAGGCTGGAAAGAAGCAGTGCTTGGTATTGTGTTTATTATCGCAGCATTTGCTGTTGGTATGTTTTTCCCACTTGAGTTCAACAAAGATGTATGGAGTTATATCACATTTGTATATATCTTCTTCGCTGCAGTTATGCCAATGTGGTTAATGAAGCAGCCTCGTGACTATATGACAACATTCATGTTTATCTGCATGATTGTAGGTGCAGCAGTTGGTCTTGTAGTTGCACATCCTTCAATGAATCTTCCTGTATATACGGGATTCAACAATGCAAAGCTTGGAACAATGTTCCCAATTCTTTTCGTAACTGTTGCATGTGGTGCTGTTTCTGGTTTCCACAGCCTTGTATCTTCTGGTACATCTTCTAAGACAGTTAATAACGAGAAGGATATGCTTAAGGTTGGTTACGGCGCAATGGTACTTGAGAGTTTACTTGCAGTACTTGCTCTTTGTGTTGCTGGTGCAGCTGCTACTAACGGAGCACTTCCAGCTAAGACACCATTCGCAATCTTCAGCAGTGGTGTAGCAGGATTCTTTGAAATGTTTGGTGTTCCAGTACATTTTGCAACAGTATTCATGACAATGTGTGTATCTGCTCTTGCTCTTACATCACTTGATGCAGTTGCCCGTATCGGTCGTATGAGTTTCCAGGAACTCTTCAGCGTAGATGATATGGAACATGCAGAAGGATGGAGAAAGTTATTCTGTAATACATACTTCTCAACAATTGTAACATTGGTATGTGGATTCATCCTTACTAAGATTGGATATGCAAATATCTGGCCATTATTCGGTTCAGCTAACCAGTTATTAAGTGCTCTTGTAATTCTTACACTCTGCGTATTCTTAAAGGTTACAGGACGAAGCAACAAAATGCTTTTCCCTCCTCTTATCATCATGCTTTGTGTAACATTTACAGCACTTGTACAGAGAACAATTGCAATGGTTAAGGCTATCAAGTTAGCAGCATCTGTTACAATTCCTGCTGGACAGACATCTTGGGGAAGCGTATTCATCGCTAACGGACTTCAGCTTATAATTGCTATACTCCTTATTGTACTCGGTGTAATCATCGTAGTTAACTCAGTAAAGAGCTATGCAAAGAGCGAGAAGAACTCTGAGAAGGCAGCAGCTTAATTAGTCATTAAATATGTATGACGCAGGATATGTTAGTGGTACAGGCTTTCATGATTCCTGAGCTTAGTGGTAGTAAATGCCGCTATATACAAAGTTTTTTACAGGGCTTGAAATCAAACGCGCTTCGCTTGAACGAGATTTCAAGCCCTGAACTTTTGTATATAGCGGCATTAACTTCCACACAGCACAGGAATAAATCAAGCCCGCGCCACTAACATATCCTGCTGATATCATATTCAATACCAATAAAATAAAACATACCGGGGCAGTTATTCTGCTCCGGTATGTTTTGTCTTATCGGAAGGTGTTCCGATTTCTTCTATTATATTGTCGTCAATCTGGATATCTGCGAGAGTGTATTGTTCTAGTGCTTCTTTTATGTTGCGGAAAACATTACAGGTGCAGGTACTCTTTCTTATTATAATGTGATCTGTGGAAGACGGGGAAATATCAGTTTTTCCCTTAAGGTCGAAAAATTGTGTCCACGGATTAATGTTGATGAAATTAAATATCTTTCCCTGAACATATTCTATAGTGATATATTCGTAATGCTGTGGAGTGTCAGGACGCATTTTCAGCCAGAGCAGGTTGTAACCTGAGTCGACCTTGATGTGACGCATTATTATATTCTTATTATGTATGGATTCTGAGCCGCATGTAAGGCAGCCGTGGCAGAATTCAAATGTGCAGTCCTCAATAATTATGCGTTCATTAGCACCATTGTCCGGGTCACTGTCAGCAAATGGTCCTTTGCCGCCTTTTAAAGCAACTGCGTCATCATTTACATTAATTGTGCAGCCTTTAATAAGAATATCAGTGCAGGCGTCAATGTCTATTGCGTCAGTGCTAGGTGCTTTGACAGGCGCAGAGGGGCTTGTAATGCGACAATTAAGGTAACGTACATGAGAACATCTATATAGGTGATTAGTCCAGAACTGCGAATTACAAATGTGCAATCCGGCAACAGTAACATTGGTACAGTCTGAAATATAGATAAGCCTTGCACGCTGTTCGTCTTTGTTGGTGCAGTCGGGATTCCAGGTTCTTCGCTGCCAGAAGGCTTTCCAGCTTCGTAAGCCGTTACCGTCTATCGTTCCATTACCGCACAATGTAAAGCCATCAATTCCAGAAGCGTTGATAAGTGCAGTAAAATACTGACAGGTTTCACCTTCTATTCTTGTTTCACAGACCGGATAATCGCTGATGTCGTCACTTCCCATAAGTGTTGCACCGTCTTCAATATACAGGTTGACTCCCTGTCTGAAAAATAAAGCTCCAGTCATGTATGTACCACGCGGAATAACGATTACACCGCCGCCCGCATTGTATACAAGGTCTATCAGCTTCTGGAAATTGTCGGTGTATATTCTGCCGTCATCATGTATACCATAATCTGTAATAATGTATTGTTTTCCCAGCTCAGTGAGTTCTGGAATGCTGGTATTGTGAAACCAGCCATCAACAGGAGTTCCGTCTGGGAAAGTATCTGAATATATAGTGTCCATATTTATAACTCCGTTTTTATTTGTTAGAAAAACTGTATTCCTTTTAAGCTTCCTGCATCAGAATACTCACAAGATTCTTGTATCTCTTGGTTTTCTCGATTATGTCGTCCTGCATGACACCATAATATATGAATACATCACGCAAAATTCTGTTAAATTCCTTAATTGAGGACTTCTTTCCGGTAACGCCGCCTGTAATATAACCAGTAGTAGTTTCTATTTCAATATCCATATGCGCGTCATTATCCTCACGCACATACAGAAACAGGTTAATTTCGCTATTCATGTCATGCTTTATCTGCTTATACATGAATTTATATTCAGCAGAATTTCTGTCAGCTTCCTTAAATCCCCATTGTTCCTGAACATACTGACATACTTCCTCAATTGCATGATTATCGTCAAAAGAAATGCTTTTTTCTACCTCAGCTTTTTTTCTTTCATAAAGCATTTTCTTAAACTTATATGCAAAACTGGTTTTTCGGTTTCTTTTAACATATGCCGATGTTGGTCCATCAAAATTATCATAATCATTTACCCCATTCATAAATGAACCTCCAATATAACTTCATATTAATATGATAAAGGTATCGCGGATAAATCACAATATTTTTATGGAAAAATGTTGTGATTTGATGAGAGTTTATTCGTTCCTTAATTTGAACCGGATAGACGCTTTTTGTCCGGTTTCAAAAAATGAAAAAATTTACATTTTCGAAACTGGGGGCCATATGAAAATTATTACATGAGATGCATAATTCTTCCTGTTTTCCACATACTACCCATACATTATAAATTATGGAAAGTATGTAAGAATCGGGAGGAATTATTAATATGAAAGCCACAGGAATTGTAAGAAGGATAGATGATTTAGGCAGAATTGTCATCCCAAAGGAGATAAGAAGGACACTTCATATAAGGGAAACTGACCCGATGGAGATATTTACGGATGCTGAGGGGCAGATTATTCTGAAAAAATATTCACCGATAGGGGATATTAGTACATTTGCAGGAAAATATGCAGAATCACTGTCGGATGCGACCGGAATGACAGTATGTATAACTGACAGGGAACAGGTTATTGCTGCATCAGGTGACGATAAGAAGAATCTGATGAATAAGCCTGTCACAAAGGAGCTTAATCAGGCAATGGAGGGAAGATGTACCATTGCTGCAGGTGAAGGAGAGGACGGTTTTGTTAAGGTTACTGATGAGGCGCAGTTTAAGCAGGAAATTATGTATCCGATAATATGTCAGGGAGATGTTTTAGGTACTGTGCTTATGATGTCTATTGACATGAAGCCAAAGTTTACAGATAATGAAAAGAAAATGGTAAAGACGGCAGCTAACTTTTTAGGAAAGCACATGGAGTCGTAGAAAGATAAGATTAAGGAGAAGAACATGAGATTAGATAAATATTTAAAAGTATCAAGACTTATAAAGAGAAGGACTGTTGCCAACGATGCATGTGATGCAGGAAGAGTAATGGTTAATGACAAGGTTGTGAAGGCATCTTATGATGTTAAAGTCGGAGATATTATTGAAATCCAGTTTGGCAACAAGAATGTAAGAGCAAGGGTTACAGATGTCAAGGATACTGTTAAGAAAGAAGAAGCAAAGGAAATGTTTGAATACCTTTAATTCAAAGTACCTGTAATCATATATTGTGGTCATGCATATATTCTCATATAACGGAATGTCTATAAGGAGGGTATATGGAGGAAAAGGTAAGGGTGAAGCGTCCACACAGGCTGAATATGGAGGACAGGAAAAGAATTGATTTTACAGGAATAACAGATGTAGTGTCATTTGATCCGGTTAAGGTTGTACTTGAATCTGATTATGGGCATATTACAATCAAAGGGGAAGGACTGCATGTTAACAGGCTTTCTGTCGAGAAGGGTGAATTAGACCTTGACGGCAGAGTGGATTCTGTATGTTATTCGGAGGCTGGTATGAAGAATAAGCAGGATTCGTTCATGAGCAGGCTTCTCCGATGATTAATGAGATTATATATTGGGAGCTTTATGCACTTGTGGTAAGCTTCTTTAATGGTGTTCTGCTTGCATGGATATACGATAATATAAGGGCTTTCAGACGAATTGTACGGCATAAAACAGTTGCTTTTATGAGTGTGGAAGATATTATATATGGAATATATGCCGGATTAAGTGTATTTGTGATGTGCTTTAAGGTTGCAGACGGAATTATCCGCGGATTCATAATTATGGGGATTGCTGTGGGGGCATTTCTGTATTTTAAGTTTTTAAGCAGTTTTTATATAAGGTGGTCAGTAAGAATTATAAAAATTTTACTAAAACCGGCATGTTTTATATTGAAAAATGTGGTGCGTATTATTACAATACCAGTAAGAAGCCTTAAAATGTATATGAAACGCAGGAAAGATATGGGTAAGAAGGAAGCACAAGGGTGAGGAATATATGAAATTAGAATCTAGAAGAGAGCGTGCAGAAAGGCTTAAGAAGCAGAGAAGGTCAACGCTGGCAGGAATGATTATTGCAATTATTGTTGTCGTGGCACTTGGCGTTGTTCTGTGGAGAGGCAAGGCAGGACTGGAAGAAAAGAATGCTGATTATCAGGCTCAGATTACAGAGTTACAATCCCAGATTGATGACGAGAATAAAAGAAGTGATGAATTGTCTGAATATGAGAAGTATGTCAAGACAAAGAAGTTCGTTGAGGAGATTGCCAAGAATAAATTCGGGCTTATATATCCTGACGAACTGGTGTTTAAGCCTAATAACAAGTAAAATTCATACCAAATATTATGTCGGAGCTGGAAGATTTTTTTGAATCTTTCATGCTTCGACATTTTATTTATAAGCAGTCATATATACTTCACATTGGTGTAGTGCCGGAAAGGAAGTGGATATGAATGAAAAATACATATAAAGATGCCGGATATACTTATACTATTAACCGTCTGCAGGAAACAGCCAGAACATTCAGAAATCTTGGAGATGCATATGGAGAAACTAATCAGAAGCAGACGGGTTTTAAAAGACAATTGATTCTGGCTGCAGATATATTAGAGGAATGTGTTGCAATGAATCTTGATGCTAAAGCGCCGGATAAACAGGAACGCAGGGAATTTGAGCGTAAATGTATGGCAATGGGGATATCTGTTAAGGATATAAAACTGGTTGACGGAAAGAGGCGTGAGATACTTGTAACTGCGAAAACATTTATGAAGGGGTGTGTGTCTGAGCGTGTATTAAGAGAAACAGTGAGCAGTGTATTTAAGGCAAAATTCTTTTCTAATCAGGACAACAGAGTGATTATAAATGAAGAACCGGACCAGTATATGTTCTATCAGGAGAATCGTTTCAGGATTCTTTCAGGTATGGCGAGAAAATGTAAAGAGGAAGAGAATACAAGTGGGGATAACTTCCTGTTAAAGAAGCTGAACTGTGGAAAAATGGTTGCAGCAATTGCAGATGGCTGTGGAAGTGGTAAAAGGGCATTTGCAGAGAGCCGTATGGTGATTGAACTTATGGAAAACTGCATTGAAGCAGGATTCGAGGAAAAGACAGCGATTGATCTTATTAATTCTGCGTATATTGCGGGAACTACATTTAACAATCCTGTAACTATGGATATGAGTATTATTGACTGTCAGGCGGGAGTTATTAACTGTATTAAACTTGGAGCTGTATCCACATTTATAAAAAGAGATAACTGGGTTGAGATTATTAAGTCAACAACGCTTCCGATGGGAGTGTTAGAACAGGTGGACTACGATTGTACGACTAAAAAGCTTTATGATGGTAATTATATTATAATGATAAGTGATGGTGTGCTTGATAATCTGTCTGGAATTAATAAGGAGGAACAGATGGTGGAGATTATTAATAATATAAATGTAAAGAAGCCGGCAGGCATTGCGAAAAAGATTCTTGAGGAGTCCCTGAAGAATAATAATATGGAGGCTTTTGATGACTGTACAGTTATGGTACTGGGAGTGTTTGACACTTATGTGAACGTATAATATAATTCTCGCATGAATGAAATTATAGATAAGATTTACAGATATATTGAACAGAATAATATGCTTACGGACTGCGAAAGAGTGGTTGTCGGTCTTTCAGGTGGCGCGGATTCTGTATGTCTGCTTATGGTGCTTAAGGGGTATATTGAGAGGAGGCGTCTACAGACAGAATTATGTGCTGTGCATGTCAATCATGGCATAAGGCAGGAGGCAGGAGATGATGAGGAGTTTGCCAGAGCCTTGTGTGAACGCATGGGTGTTGAATTCATGGCGTATCATATAGATGCCGCCGGGCTTGCAAAGCAGCTTGGAATGAGTGTTGAGGAGGCAGGAAGGAAAGAACGGTACCGTATATTCAATGAGGCATGTAAAGGGCGTAATGCAAGGATTGCGGTTGCACACCATATGAATGACCAGGCAGAAACAGTTCTTATGAATCTTTCCCGGGGAACTTCACTTAAAGGAATAGGTGGAATCAGACCGGTAAGGGATAATATTATAAGACCGCTGCTTTCAGTGACGAGAGCAGAGGTTGAAGAAGTGCTTAAAGGTCTTAACCAGCCATATGTTACTGATGCAACGAATCTGTGCAATGATTATACGCGTAATTCTTTAAGAAATGTTGTTATTCCGTACATGACAGAAAAGGTTAATGCACACACTGTTGAAAATATTGCTGATGCAGCAGAGGAGCTGCAGAAGAATTTTGATTTTATTGAGGCAGAGGCCAATAAGGCTTATGATAAGCATGTATATGTGGGAGATGCGGTTGTTTTAAGGCTTTATGGAGAGGAGTTTGCAGGACTTCATGAGGTCATAAGAAAGAGAGTTATCTACAAGGCAGTGCATGCACTTACACAGACTGCAAAGGATATATATAAGGTTCATGTGAATGCTGTAGATGAGCTTATAGGAAAAAAGGTTGGCAGCAGTGCAGATATATGTTATGGACTGTGTGCGGTAAAAGGGTATGAGGATATCACAATAAGCAGGAAAAATGAGGAATCTGGAACACAGGTTTCTTCGGACCTCATACATGTACTTACATCGCAGGAGCTTGAAAGACTTAATTCAGGTGAAAATATTACAATAGAAGAAAACATTTATTATAATAATGATGGCAAGACGGAATTAAGAAAGGTGCATATTGTAATTTCACTTTATTCTAATTATGAAAAAAACAGAAATTACGCTAATAGTTGCTATGCGAAATCCTTTGATTATGATAAAATACAAGGAAAGCTCTGCATAAGACACCGTACTGACGGTGACAGGATTGTTGTGAACAGGGCGGGAACATGGCGCAAGCTGAAAAAAGAATTCATTGACCGTAAAGTACCTGCCGATATGAGAGATAATGTGCTTGTTGTTTCTGATGATTCGGGAGTTTTATGGGCTGTCGGGGTAAGAAGAAGTGAGTGCGCCCTGATCGATGATGAAACAAGGAATGTGCTGGATATAACTATACAATAGAGTGAATATTAAGATTGACAAAGGAGAGAAACGATGAAAGAACCATTTATCAGTGTGCTTATATCTGAGGAAAAGCTGAATGAAAGAATTGCACAGCTTGGAGAGCAGATAAGTAAAGACTATGAGGGTAAGGAGGTTAAACTTATCTGTATTCTTAAGGGAAGTATTATATTTACATGCGAGCTTGCCAAGAGAATTACTGTACCTGTTAAGTTTGATTTTATGCAGGTGTCAAGTTATGGAAGCGGGACATCATCAAGCGGTCAGATTAAGATTAAGAAGGACCTTGATGAGAGCATTGAGGGAGAGCATGTAATTGTTATTGAGGATATTATCGATTCAGGTAATACTCTTGCAAGACTTATGCCTATGTTAGAGGAGAGAAAGCCGGCAGATATATGTATATGTACTCTGCTTGATAAGCCGGAAAGAAGAGAGGTTGAGGTGGATGTTAAGTATAATGGCTTTAACATTCCTGATGAATTCGTTGTCGGTTATGGGCTTGATTATGACCAGAGCTATAGAAACCTTCCTTTTGTAGGAGTTTTACACCTTGACGAAGAGGCATAATTAATAAGGAGGAAGTGATGGATACTAAGAAAAAAAGGTCTGGAGGATTTGGAAGCATTTTCTTCATGATTATTATAATTGGTATTGTCTGGGCTGTTATCGCACAGATGAGCCAGAGAACAAGTAATTATAAGTATAAGGATTTTGAATCTGATTTAAAGAGCGGCAGGATTACAGATGTTGTTATAAGTCAGAATGCAGAAGTCCCAACAGGTACACTTACAATTACATTCACTGATGGAAGCAGGGATACTCTTAATGTATCTGATGTTGTTTCTGTACAGGAAAAGCTTGATGATAAAAATATTACATATACTGTAAGGGATGTTAAAAGAGACAGTGTATGGATGACAACTATTCTGCCATTTGGTATGTGTCTTATCGTTGTTGTTGCACTTATGCTGATGATGACAAGACAGGCTGGCGGTGGCGGTAATGCCAAGATGATGAATTTTGGTCAGCTTAAAAATATCTGTAAGTTCCTCTGCTGTATAATCTGGGAAATCAATCCAATATGGAATTCTGCTTTTCAATCCTTCATTCCTCTTCATGAATGCTTTCATTCTTTCATTGTATCCTGCAAGAATAGCAATCACATCTTCCCTGTGATTTTCCATTTCCTGAAGCAACACCGTAATAGCTGTGTCACTCGTCATAGCATATGCTTCATCTATAAACAGAACGCCTCCCCTCGCCGCCAGAAATGTTTCTCTGATAGCACTTACGCATCCTATTCCATCCAGATCCATTCCTCCACGCTCAACAAATGCACCGCTTTTTAAAATGCCTTTTTCTTTTGTAATTCCTGCAAATAATTTCGCAACTGTAGTTTTGGCACTTCCTGGATTGCCGCCAAAAATCATATGCATCGAACTGGTATGATAATCATTTCCTTTTCGTTCTTTTTCAACAATATCTGCCGTAATAATCTTATCAATCTGCTCTTTTACAATTTTCAGGCCAATCATGTTATTTAACTTTTCATAAGCGGATACTTCATTTTCATTTCTATCCAACAAGAAATCTTCCGAAAGATTGTAATCATATGCTTTCAATACATTTTTATTCAGACACCATGCTTCAAACTGCTCATAAGCTCGCAGTACATCTGTCTGTGAAAATTCATTTCCGGGAAATAATGCCATGAACTCCTGTGCCTGTCCTGCATATTTTGAATATTCGGATTTTTCAATCAACCTCTGCATATAATCGACAGCTGCTTTTCTATCCCCTGTTCCTTCTCTTAACATAATCGTCATCATATATCTTTTTAACTCTGGCAAGAGATAATAGGCAAATTCTGGATGATCGGGATCTGGCGCGGTTCGCCGTTGCCCGGCGTGTAGCCATATCATATGTAAATACAAACAGGCATTGATTTCGATACTTCTTTATAAGTTTCTCTAGATATTGACTCGCCATTACATACTCAACCGGATCACACCCAAACTTTTCAGATAAATCGAAAATAATCACTCCGCCATAACTGTTCTCGATAATTTCTTCAAGATAGTTATTTTTCCTGAACAAATCCGGTTCTATTTCACTGACGATATCTATTCTTCTGCTGTTGATTCGATTCGATTTTCGCAAATTCTGCACAAGTAGTTCTGTCATTTCACCTGCTGCTTCAACGCTACGACTGGATATCACATAATGAACCATATTCCCACTGTATTCAGATAGATTTGCATGCGCCTTTATATTTTTCAGTTCCTCCACAAAATCCCGATGGTAAATACTACAGATCTCACACTCCTGTTCAGAGATAATGCGTTCCTTAAAATCATAAGGAAATGGTCTTGTATCATTCATACATGAATAATAATAGATCCATAGATTCGACGATTCCATGATTCGATTAGAATAATCACAACATCTTCTTCTTTTACATTCAAGAAAACAATCCATAAACTGATGTATCGTAATTTCATATGGCTCTGCTTGAATCCTTTTTATTCCAAATATATCTCGCAACATTTCAAGAATACCTTCATATACATTTTGAAAATTTAGCTTCTGTTCATCGAAGGAGAAGATTGCAGAAATCAGATTGTCCTCTTCCCGATACACTAAAAATGTCCTGTTATTTTTCATATTCTGATACATATACGAGTTGATAGATTCGAGTACATTGTCGTATCCATAGTGTCTGAGTTCGATTTTTGCATTTTCCTTAATCTCTTCTGAATTTGCACTCAACTCAAAACCATAATATCTCATATTCTTTCCCTCCGTCAAAAAAATTTTTGAAGATCATCTCATAATTGCCATTCTCTCTGTCAAGCAGAAAATTCTTTTGCAAACACCTCATAATTTGATGTATCTCTCAGCGGACAGTAAACTGCCAATTCAATCGTTTCAAAATCGTATTTATGTTCGTCTATTGACGCATGCATTGCCTTCGCAACCAATTCTGGTGGATTTGCAAATGCTCCACACCCAAAAGCTCCTAAAATAACAACTTCTGATTTTGCATACCTCGCTATATCTAAGACACGATTTATTCTCTTCTTATATATATCAAGCAATTCTTGATCCGTAACGTTCTTTTTCCATTGTTTGTCATGCTGTGACATACGTCGCAGATTTGGTGCTGCACAGCTAATCACATCCACATCAAACCAGTCTTTCTCCGGTAAAAGAACCGTTTTGGCAGTATCACTCTTAAATACCGTCACGTTGCATGTTTGTATGCAATCATCATTATAAAAGGAATCCATCTTCCCTGTTTTCAATGCACGCCAATGTTTTTTATGAAATGCTTCTGTAATCTCACTTGCTGATATACACTTATACAAAGTACTGACTCTGCACAAGCATTCTTCCTGAGCACTGGCACCTTTTGTTACACCGCCACCCGGATTAGTTGCTGAGGCAAAGTTTAGTACACTGATATGTTTTCCTCTATATGCAGAAGCTGCCTCAAAACTTCTTTTCTTTGAAACGATAATCTCTGCTTCTTTTCCTGTTTCATGTGTAAGATTCTGCAAAATATCATCTGCATTTTTCTCCGAAATCACTTTATTATATGCCATAGAATTTTTAATCTTGTCCATCAACTTCTGATTAGTATCACACATCCATACTGTATTTTCGAATATCTTTATCAAATCTTCTCTAGCCATACGCTCTCCTTTGCTTCATACATAAAACTCTTCTTTTGTTTCCAGGCATAGACATCCCAATTTCCCGTTTCTAAAACCACATCCACAATCACACATAATAAGATTCCCTTTTTCATTTTTCCAGATCTTATGATTCACAGTGTTTCTATGACCACATATTGAAGTATAACCTTCTACTCCATTACAGAGATACTCTGCATTCATCTCATTTCCTATTAAATAATAATACTTATTCTCTGCACATTCAGGCTTTGATGTCATCGCATGCGCAAGCAGATATTTTTCATTATTCACCTGAACGCTCAGCTGAAGTGGCCAAGTTAAAATTTGTCTTGCAAGATTCTGAATATCCACCTCTACCAACCTTCGAGTAAGACATCGAAATGTATTGTACTGATATGGTTCTGTTTTTCTTCTTTTCCACTCCGGCATTTGATAATATTTTAAAATGTATGCCGCCAACCATTCGTCATGATTACCTCTGATCATAGAGCAATTGTCTCCCAATTCCATTACTTTAAAATATAAATCTACTGGATTAGGATTGTAATCAGAACGGTCGAACAAATCTCCTAAGATGAACAGCTTGTCATCTTTGGAAAATTCAATCATCTTTAATAATTCACAAAACTTTTGATAATCATTATGAATATCACTAACGACATAATGCATTTCCTTATTTTCTCCTATAACATTTTTGCCACAGATTCGGATAATCTCTAAGATTAAGACAAGATTCTTCTCTCCAGATAGGCTCTCCCCAATGACGATAATCGCATATATCCCACGATTCATTTTCTTTCCGATAATGGTTCGATTTGCCAGTCAGACTATCATAAGGATTCCTTTTTGTTCTTCGTCGAATTCTTCGATTTGCCAGCTTTTTAGCAAATCGATCTTTATCACCTTTATAAACTGGTGTATGTTTATAGCTTCGACTCATAATATACAGTCTCCATATTCCATAAATTTTCTTTTTATCCCGATATCTACAGCATAATATCTTCTGGCTTTTTGGCTTCTTCCAGCGTCTTTTCTGATAAGCTTTTTTCCCTACATACTTCAGCATATTTTCTGGCATATTTCAGAACCAAATCCGGGCAAAATTCTTTTCCGTTGCTTTTATGACTCAAATAATCTCCCAACGCTTCCGTTGCATATCTCAAAGCCTGTCTTTTGGGATCATCTTCTATATATGTTGGAAATTCTACTTCAAGATACAATGGATTAATATGTTCATGTGACCATATTCCTGATTCTGTTAGTTTATAACAAATCATCTGTATATCTGAAAAATCAACATACCAATTTTTCTCTTCTATACGATTCAGATACCGATTCCAATCCGCTTCTCCCCCTGCCAGAACATAATAGGAACCATTCCTTATATCTTTTACCGTCGTACCAGCTTGTAATGGACAAGGCATTTTTATAAAATGATATTCGAATCGTTCCACTTGATAGCTATCTACAATTTTTTCCTCTTCTGGAAGCTCGTAAGAAGTGAACCATTCTATTTCTCCACTCATATTTAAAGTAACGGATGCTACCGCAGTACCGTCATATGCACAGTATTCTTCCGTCTCAAAACCTAGATTGGGATTTCCTCGCCACGGATTGCGTACAATTTCATCTGCATCTGTGGCTACAATCAACTGCTTACTTATCCGACATTTCAACTCATATGTCCGCATATATTTTTTTGCATATTTCAAAGCTCTGTCATAATCAATGAAAAATCCACAGCTTTCATATTCCATGTCTTCAACAACATAGACATATTTTCCCGTTTGATTATGGATAAATATCTCAAATGCCTTTTTTTCATAGTCCAGACGTTCGTTAATTTGTCTTCTTAGAGTTTTATCCCTCGTTTTTTCTGACAGCTCCTCCAAGGGATCTAAAATTTCCTGTCTGAGTCTGCCTGGTGCATTCCAGATTAAGGTTGCCTTCTGAAAATCTGTAAATGCAAAATCAATTTCTTCAAAATACTCTTTCATCCATTGAGACTGGACTAATTCAAACATCTCAATACCATCCCTTCTAATTTTTTAATGTGTCGATGAAACCTTATCCTTCCCAATCCTGGATGTCAATAAATTTCCCTGTCCGATAAATTACCATTAGACAAGTACTTTATAATTCCTTCTCGAATCTCTTTCACAATATTTAATTCCCTTTCGTTACATCCGTAAGCATATTTGAGAGCCGGATGAGAAAGCGCATCAACTACAAATGCTGTCGCTTCCACACTATCATTCACAAGAATGACCCCGTATTCTTCAATATGTTCTATTTCGCTCAACGCCTGCTTCAACCTTCTTCGAATGGATTCTTCACTTTCAGTTCCTCGATTTTTCAACCGATGTAATAATTCTTCAAAAGATGGCGGGATGAGAAATACCGACTGAATTTTTTGCTGCTTCCTGATCTGTCTTGCTCCCTGCGAATCGATTTCAATAATCACATTCTTGCCTTTAAAATAATTCTTATAAACTTCCTTTTTGAGAGAACCATAATATTCTCCCGCATACTCTGCAAATTCCAGAAAAACTTTTATCCTTACCAGTTCTTCAAATTCTTTTCGCGTTGTAAAGTGATAGGATTTCCCATCCACCTCACCTTTTCTCGGCTTTCTTGTTGTAGACGATACCGAAACAACATATTTCTCAGGATGATCTGTTAATAATTGATGTATAACCGTTCCTTTTCCAACTCCTGAAAACCCAGAAATAATTAATAATTTTTCTGGCGTTTCTTTTATGTATTTCTCAGCAATATGCTTATATAAGCATTTTTCTCTAAAAGTTCTATAATCTTTCCCATAAATATCATATTCAATTTCTTCAATTTTTCCATGTACCCTGTAAATATCGATTCCTGCAATAATTCCTTTGCATCTTATTTTCTTAGTTCCGTTATTAAAATCAAATTCCACCAAATCATCTTTTTCAAAAAGAGGTGTGCGCAGTTCATATTTCCAGTTGATTTCTTCTACTTCATGCTCCGTTTTGGCATGTAAAAGCAACGTAGCTTTTATACAGGAATCATCCCACCGATAATATCTATCCATATCCGGAGTTGATAAATTATTCATATACAAATCATATATATCATTTCGCACAAGTAATTTTGTACAAGACGTATTCTCCGCCAATTTCCACCGGTTTGTATCGCTCTGATTCAACACCGGGAATAATGAAGACCATTCTGATAGTTAAATTTATTTAGCTCAGGTCCGTAAAACTGATAGGCTTTGCCATCTTCATCGATCATAATCACACATCCCGGTCCTCCCATTCCAGATGGCGCACAAAATCCATAGGCAACAATTTTCTCAAATAATTCTTCTGTCAAATCTGATAATTTTAATTGTATTCTATCTTCAAATTTCATCCTTGCCCACCACAGTTATTTT
>OGXL01001368.1_pt1 | contig 20306 bp, 22 predicted proteins | sample 1576311 | NCBI WGS metagenome assembly OGXL01 (sample SAMEA3541564, study PRJEB24748) | human gut metagenome | biome: human gut; feature: human-associated habitat; material: faeces | place: China | collected 2012 | reverse complement strand
TCCCAACCTAACAATGCCGAAACGAGACTGGACTCGGCTGCAGTATTAGGTTTCACCAGCTCCCCGCAGGTCTTGCCTTTCCAGAACGGTTTCTTGTCATCATCTTCAGCCTGCTTGACGGATTCCGTCTCGGGCTTCGACTCGTACACATGCACGTTCCGAGCGGAACCGGTACTGTACCCATCGCCAAAATCCAAGAAAACCACGAGATTGCCTTCATCCTCGGTCTCGATGTACAGTGGCGGCTTATGGCCCATACTCATGATGAGAACGTCCACCATGCTTTCCTGGTTCTTCATCTCATGCAGTTCGCCCGCATAATGCCCGTCCGCATCATCAAACTCAACCCACATGCCCGGCTTCACGTCGTTCAAACCAATCTCACTGCTCACTGGGAGCCTCCTTAACCTTGTCGTTATGCTGTCGATAAGCGTCGATGAACCGTTGCGCCTGATATTCGGTCAACGTGCCATAAGCGACCCGCGTTTGCAGGACGTTGCCGATGAAACCGTTCTCCTGACCCACCGGAATCTTGCAGTCTTCAAGAATCCGGTCGATCTGTGTTTTCTGCTCGTCGGTCATACCCTTGACAGAACGCTTTTTGTAGCCGCTCGTCTCACCGTCATCATCCGTGGTCGCCAGTCCGAACGCGCCGCAAGTGCTGTATCGTCGCGCATACGTCAATGCGGAACCGAGGGCCTGCATGACGCTCATGCCACGCGAATCACCCACCTCGACCGGGATAAGACAATTACTGGCAATCCACTTGTCCGTGCCCTTCTTCCTGACGGCCGTATCCACATACAGGCGTCCGTCAACCAACTGGGTCGGCCATTGCAGGTCGAACCCCTGCTCGTCCACATAGTTCACGACCTGAGCCAGGGTCGCATACGTGCCACGACCGCCCCGAGCGTCCTTCTTAATTACCGCCATGATTCAATCTCCTCCTCTTCCTCCAACAGCTTCCAGTCGGGGAACACGACATCCTTCGGGTATTTAGGCAACCCGTAGGCCCTCATGGCCTCCAACGGGTCCTCCGTGTTGTCACGGAACCATCTGATGCCCTGCAAGGCGTGGTTTATCTTCGGTTCCGCCAGTTCGGTGATGATGGGCGAATCCTCCTGAATCTCGTAGCGCATCCAGTCGAACGGCGGGTTCTTCTCCTGCACGACGAACTCGAAACCCAACGGCCCCTTATATTCGGGCATCGTCAACCGGTAGAGACGCATGTAGAACGCGGCCTGAATGTGATACCCGTACTGCCAGCAGGAACGCTCGAACTCGTCCGGCGACTTCACCGTGGTCTTGTAATCACGGATACGCAGCACACCATCCGGGTCGGGAGTGGACGGCAACCAGTCCGCCTTGCCCTTAATCAACAATCCGGTATCAGGGTCGGCGGCGATCATCGCCACCTCCGGCTGACCATCCAGCTTCGTGAAGAAATCTCCAACCATGTCCCGCATGGCCTCGACCTTCTCCACATCATCGGGGGAAAGCCATACGATATCCTCGCCCTCATGCAGTTTCAATGTCTCCGCATACCTGGCTTTGCCTTCCTTGGTGCGTAGGTTCGGTTTCACCAGCACCTCGGGGCCACTGCCCAATATGAGACTGTGAGCCGCCTTCCCGAACTCGAACTGGGGGGAGGACGAATGCTCGCCGGTCAGATACTGCGAATACGCCAACGGGCTGACCAGATACTTCTTCAACGCGGTCTGGTCCACCGCGTCAAACGCGAAGTAATCGTCATCGGTCATCTGCTCGACGGTCATTGCCACTCCTTTCTTGCTTTGAGTACTTCCTTGCCTAAAACCTTGATGGTGTCGGCCACCGAGTCGAGAAAATCGTCAACGTCCTCCGCGTCGTAGACCTCTCCGTAAAGCAGGGAACGATACGTGCGGAACTTTCTATGCCGGACATCATTCGGGGTCAACATGAGAACCCCTCGACTGCATGGACAGTTGTTCCTCGCGTTCCATCAGGTGACTGTGACGCCAAGTACGCGACTTGCCCTGCTTGTGAGAGGCCTCCGCATAATCGGCCACATGGTCACGGCCAACGTCTCCCACGACCTTCGAGGCCTCGTTCCAATCCGAGTACACGCGATCGTTCACGGCCACATACTTGTCAGCGAGATAACGGACGCAATCACCGAGATAACGGATGGCTTTGGCGATGGAGTTGAAATCAGATGCCATCAGTCGGCGTCCTCCGTCTGAATCTGAGCCCACGTCTCCTCCATGAGAGGCCGGTCGATCTCGTAGTAGATGTAGGTCTTCCCGTGCTTGGGCGGGTAGGCGCCGAACTTCATCTTGTAGTTCTCGGCCAAACGGGAACCGAAGTGCAACGCGCTTTTCCTCATCGGCTCGAATCCTTTCGAACGGAGGAAGTCGCTGATGATGAGTCGCGGGGAGCCCGGTGTCTGTGGCGCGGGCTGCTGGTTCGGCGTATATGAGTCGAGTATCTGCCTCGCGCGGTGTTCGAGCTCGCCCTGCGGCAATAGTCCACGGGCCTCGTTGAGCAGTCTCATCTGGTCTGATGGTGTGAGTTCCATGATTGTTTCCCTTCACTGGGCTTGATTGTTTGGTTGTCCTTCTGCGCCGGTGCTGACACGTCCGAAAACCCTTGTATTGGTTTTCCGACGCAGGACGCGAAGGGGTTAAATTTTCTGAGCGCCAAGCCGGGAGTCGAACCCGGTGCACCTTGGAGAAGTCCATGACCATTGGAAGGCTTCGTAGGTGCGGCACCATGCGCTTGGCTGCCACCGGACGAGGAAGTAAAAGAATAAAGAACCCCGCCCGGAAGAATCATCTGGGTTGGATGAGGGTGTTGGAGCCCTCGGGTGTGACAATCAGCTGGTCGGCGTTCTTCAAAGCGTCGATGTAATGCTGCCGGAGCACGTTGTCGGTCAGGGAATCGTTCAGCACCTTGTTCGCGTCGGCCTCGCCCTGCGCCTTGATGCGCTTCGTCTCGGCCTCGACCTTCGCGGTCTCCTGCTCGTTCTTCGCCTTCTGCTTGGCGACCTCGGCGGCTTGGGCCTGCGCGTAGCTGTCGGTGATGGACTTCGGGTAGCGGATGTCCTGCACGGACACCTGTTCGACGGTCAGGCCGATGCCCTTCCATTTCGAGGTGAGCGCGTCCTGCACGGCCTTCGTGTACTTGCCACGGTCGGTGAGCATCGTGATCGTGTCGAACTTGCCGGAGGTTTCACGGGCCACGCTGCGCAGGTCGTTGCCGATATAGTTCTGCGTGAACGTGGTCTGCTTGCCGTATTCCGAGTAGAGCATTTCGGCGGCGGACGGGTCGAGCGAATAGTTGACCTGAATGTCGATGTTCGCGCTGGCACCGCTACGGTCGTTGACCGTGACCTCCTTGCCTTCCGCGCTGCCGCCGTCGTACTTGTAGTCGGTGTCCTTGAAGAAGTTGATGAGGTTGTTGCGCGTATCGTATTTGATGACCGACTGCCACGGCGCCTTCGCATGGAAGCCCGCGTTCTCCGCATGGCCGGCGACGGAGCCGCCCATGTTGCGGATGACGGCCACCTCGCCTACGTCCAGCGAGTATAGGCATGCCGGAATCATCAACAGTGCGGCGACGATGATGGGAATGAAGCCGAAACCGGCTCCGTCGCCACCGTTGGCGAGTGCGACGGCTATCATGCCGACTCCGATGAGCAGGAGTATTACGGCGAGTATGAACCAGATCATTTTTGCGTTCCTTTCGACAGAGCAAACGAGAGCATGACGGGCGAACAGCACATGAAGCCTGCGAGAATACTCCACGGGCCCGCATAGGGTTGCAGCGAGAGAATCAGGAACCCTGTCGCCGCCAACGTCAGACAAGTGATTGTCTTCGTGTTCTCATGCCGGTGCCGGCGTTCATCGGGTGAATGCTGCCAGCCGGAGCAGTGAGCCCCATACGTTTTCCTGTTCATGACATGTCCTTTCCGCGTGGCCGGGCTCGGATTCGAACCGAGAACGTCCTTGCCGTCACCGTGTTGCAATGTTGACCAACCGTGAGAGATGGATGACGAGTCCTATGGTGCGGTGACGATGGTGCGTGTCCAGACACCCCGAAGGGTTCCGGCCGATGGTTGCCGCAGTAGATCGCAGTATGGTATTTATTTGCCTGTAGTCGATAGGTGGATAAAAAACGACCCACTGCGGCAGGACTTGTTATTCCTCGTTCTTCTCGTCGGCGCAGTCGGCCAGGTCTTCAAGGGCCTTGGCGGCGAAACGCGCCTGACTTGGAGTGAGGGGACGGGCACCGTAATCGGTGTCGATTTCCGCGTTGATAAGACCTTCGGCAGTGACGTTGCCGGTGAAGTATTCACGGGTGCGACGTTCCTCGACTACGAGCTTCTGGGAAAGGTTACGATTCTGGCTGACCATTGGGTTTTCTCTTTTCTTGTAAGGTCCCTTCGCGGGTAGACTGGGAACTGCGATATTCACAGTCAAACCAGCGAAGGGAAGTATCATGTCTGAAATGGAAGAAGTCGGTTCGATGATCAAACTGGTCGAACAGGCGGTTTCCCTTGTCGATACGGTCAGGAAGTCATTGCAGAAAACCGGTTCGGACGGTCATCAAGACGAGATTGACAAGCTATTCGAGGCTGTTGATCTACTGGTTCAGGCCAATCAAAAGACAATCAAGTCGATTGATGTTCTGACGGAGAATCAGGAGTTGGCTTTCGAGCAGTATCGGATGACGGACAAAGCTCTCCGGCAGGTTTGCGTGGTCCTTCGTCGCCTTGCGCCGGACGAGAAGATTCCCCTCCTGCCTCAAGCGCCCGCTGGAATTGAATAAGCCACTCGTAGAGATTGCGCGTGTATTCGATTTCCTTTTTTATTTTGGCGTTGAGTTGCCGGAGCTGTGTCGAGGACATGTCCGGTGTAGGCGAATCACAGTTGCCGGTCTGCCTGGATTGCGTGGCCAAGGGACTACCTGTTTCCTCCGGCCAGTAACTGTCCACGAGGGCGATGAAGTCCTTGGCGAAGCTCCTGAGCTTGCGCATGTCCGGTACGATCTCCACTCCTACCTTTCCGCTGTAAATCTCAGAGGCTTCCATGTTTTCTGTACTCATGCTGTTACCTCCATGGAAGAGGCCCGCATCTTCGAGCCAAGCTCGGCTGACTGAAAGATGAGGGATACTGGGACTCCGAGAATCTTGGCGATGATGCCGAGGTCGTTGGTATCGAATGGTTTGCGGTAGCGGTAACGCTCGTATATCCAGTTGCGGTCATGTCCCATCCTTACTGCGAGGGATTTGCCGTCAAAACCGAATCGAGCGGCCTCGGCTTTCACGGCATTGATGATGTCAATGCTGTTTTCGTCAAGCTCTACGTTGCTGTTCATGCTTTATAGTCTACGTATTTAAATAGCTTCTGTCAACTTAAATACGTACATCCTACTTAAATAACGGTTCTACGGCGTGTCTTGTACGCTAATTACGTACTCTGTACTTATGAGTCGAAAAGGAATGGAGCCAGCGTTCGGATTCTCGCTGGATGTAATACGAGAGCTCAAAAGAGCAATAGACGAATCCGGCATAAGCAATACCGAACTAGTGAAACGTGCGGAAATGTCCTCAGACTACTTCTATGTGCGCATGAGGGGAGAAAAACCGTTCACCACCAACGATGTATCCAAAATCGCTGAAGCTATAGGATATGACGCCTTCGTCATCCTACGTCGCGCCGCAGCGCATTCGGAACGCCGCGAAGTCACCTCGGTCGCCTCTCAGTTTGAGAAGATCATGCGCAAAAAGATAGAAGTGGAGAAGGCCGCTTATCGGGATGAGAACAAGCAGGCGGAGTCTGGTCGCGGTGAAGACTTGGACTGACCTGACCCTTGAGGCGCATCTCATGGGAGTCCTCATAGAGGATAAGGATTTCGACGGGACGCAGTGCGGGGAATACGATCCCGATACCCGCACCGCGTTCATTGACCCCACCATGAGTGTGGAGCAGCGGGTATGCACGTTGCAGCATGAGCTTATCCACGCCAAGCATTTCGATGACGGACTCAGACTATTGAGCCGTGATAAGGAGGAATGCTTGACCCGCAAGGAGACCGCGTTGGCGCTGATTAGCCCCGTGGACTACATGCGCACGGAAGACCTGTACGGGGGAGAACCCTACGCGATGGCGCAGGAACTGGGCATCACCGTCGGCGTCCTGTTGGACTACCGGCGATGGCTGCATGACAATCTTGCCGCACGGGCCGCATGATTATGTACCTTATCCGTGTTTCTTGCAATCAGGGAACACGGTTCGTGGATACAATTAGCTCACCAACCCCAATGGAGAGAAGAGACAAAAAATGAGTGAACCAGAACAACCACCCGTATTACAGCAGCCGGTCGAATCGGGCGGTCAACCATCGTCGCGGCAGTCCGCCGATAAGCCCACGCCACAACCGACTCCCACATACGGTGCATACGCGCCACAGTCGCAACAACCGCAGGCCGGGCAATATGTGGCCCCACATCCGCTTGACCCGTACTTTCCCTCGGGGCAGCCGCGCGGATTGAAGCCCGCCGCAAAAACAATCACCATGAAGATATGGCAATTCGTCCTCAGCCTCGCAGGTGCCGCGATTGCTGGCATCATTGTCTTCATATTGATTGTCGGCTTGGCCGCGTCCGGTATCGAAGCAGCCAAGAACGACGCAACCGCGCCTGCGACCTCCGACCCCTCCCAGAGTTCCAAGACCAAGGAAACCCCGAAACCTAAATCGTTGACTGGAATCACAGCCGAGTATTCGGGTTCGACGGCCGATGGCACCGAGATAAATAATTCGACCGAAGGCATAGACGTGACGGCCACGTATGACGATGGCTCCACAAGGGACGGAATATCGGGCTTCACCGTCAAGAACCCCGGTAAGCTTCAAGCGGGTCAGACGCAGGAGTTCACCGTGGAGTTCAAGGGGTTCGAGGCGGCCTTCTCCGTCACGGCCGATGAATCAGATGACCAGTTCAAGGCGTCCGCGCAGGATATACCTTTCGATGATCTGGCTCGAAACCCTGATGCGAACAAGGGCAAGCGCGTCCATTTCCATGGGAAAATCGTACAGGTCATTGAAGGTGATATTGACACTCAATATCGAGTCAGCGTGGAGCAGGGCGATTATGGAATCTGGGATTCCAACAAGGTCATATTCGTCTCATACATGCGCACCGGCAACGATAATCGACTTCTGGAGGATGACATAGTTGATTTGTGGGGCACCACTGATGGGACGATAACCTATGAGTCCACGATGGGCGGCAACATAACGATTCCGAGTGTATCCGCTAGAATCATGCAACTTGCCCAATGAACAAGCCGCTAGGAACATGAATGGTCCCGTCTTCCTGTATTGGAGGACGGGACCATTGCTGTTCGTATGAAAAGTGCCGTGACCCTGCTGGGGCCACGGCACTTGACGCATACCAGACGCTCACCATCCAAGTATGTTTTGCTTATTTCGGTTGGCTATTAACGTTTCATGAGACACTTCAATTATGCTTAGCGGCACGCATGGTGTCAACCTCGGTTCCGACCGGGGCCAGGCTGTTCCCCGACCTTTCCTCCCGTATTGGAGGACGGGACCATTTTGTATACCACTACAATATGATGATCAGGTGTGTTTCCTATTGACGTCCTCCCCTCGGCTGAAGCCGGGGGATTCCTCCCATCCTGACGATGGGAGAGGTTCTGATCTCTAAGAGACCGCCACGGATTCGCGTGCAGCGTTTCCGTTGGTCTTACGTCCCTGTTCGACCGGGGTGCCGTCCGCGCCCCACAGGTTTTCCGACGTGACGGCGAGCGTGTCCAATCCCCGTTTGAGGATGTTCCGGGCGGCGTTCACGTCGGCGTTCGCCGTGTACGAGCATTTCTTGCAGACGAAGACCGCTTGGCTCTCGCGGTTCTTCTTGTCCACATGCCCGCATCGGCTGCATGTCTGGCTCGTGTAGGCGGGGTTGACGAGTATCATGCCCACGCCTTCGGCCAGTCGGGTCTTGTAGGCGAGCATGGACGCGAGTCGTCCCATGCTGGCCTGTCTCAGGCTCCGGTTGAGTCCGCGTTTCGCGTCCTGCCCGTTGGGCAGGTATCTGCCCTCATGCAACGGGTCGGGAACAGGCTTGTTGCGGCGGTTCATGTTCGCCAACCGTAGGTTCTCCAACACAATCAGGTCGTTCTCGCGTACGAGCCGGGTCGTGTACTTCTGGTACGTATCGTCCAGTATGCGCTTGGATTTCGCGTGCAGTCTCCCGATTTCCAGCCGTGTTCTCCGATACACGCGGCTGGTCTTGCCGCTCTTCGCGTACTCCCGTTCGCTGGAGTATCCCGCGTTCCCGGCCCTGCGGGCTTGGGCCTTCTGCCGTTTCCTGATTTCACGGTCGATGGCCTTCAACCTGTCTTTCGGCAGGTCCATGAACCGTCCGTCGGAGTCGGCGGCGGCGTGCACGCATCCACGGTCGATGCCGACCGCCCTGCCGGTCGGCTCATGCTTGATGGGCGTTGGGGTGTTGTTGAACACGACGGTGCGGTTCGTCCAATCCACTTGGATGGCCGTGTATTCGCGTATCGGCTGGCTGACTCGCACGTGCAGGAGGATGCGGTAGCGTAACGGTTCGCCCGGCAATGACATGCCTTTGGGATTCTGTCCGGTGATGGTTATGATGCCGTGGTTGCGGTTGACCCGACGGTATACGGCGTTGCGTCCCCCGTTGTGCCAGCAGACGAAACGCTGCCCGTCACGCTTATATGATTTGAACCGGGGCATTCGTCCCGGCTTCAACCGTTTGCCTAGCAGGGTCTTGCGTCGTTGCACGGCGGTGAACCATTCGACCCGTTCGATTCGTGTCGGTGACTCCAATATGAGGGACGGCACCGCCGCCAGCCAAGAACATTCGCTTCGGGACCGGCTGACGCTGCGGGTGTCGGGTTCGCCTCCAATGGGGACGAGGGTTTTGTCCTTGCCGTATTTGCAACGGTTGGAACGCAATTGGTTGAACCGGTATCGCCAAGCGTCGCACAGCCAGTCCATCGCCTGACCGCCCGAACGCGCGTACAGTCTTTCGGATTCGGGGTCGTGCCGGTCGGCGTGGCCGGTGAACGGTTTGGCACCGTCCAACGTCACACGTTCCAACACGACTTTCTGACTCATAAGGCTGATTCTACCACGTTCGCGTATAATGTGGGAATAGTAATGCCGTGATTCCTCCCCACGCCTAAAGGCGGGGGCACCCTCACGGCAAAACGGTGGCGGATTCGGGGACATGATAGCTTTTCGCCACGTGATGCGCGGGCACACGTTTTGAAGAGCTCGGGGTTTTAGCCTTGATGCTCTTGGTTTTGCTGCGGTGGCCCACTAGTCGGTAAGGCTCCCATAGTATTCGGCCATGGCCGCTTCAGTTATCTCGGTGTTGCAGATGGCTCCCTGCGGGAGATCGCCTCGCGCATCCCTCCACGGGCGTTCGCTGTGGGTAAGCTCGCTGAGCTGGTAGGCTCCCATTTTCCCGTAGGCATTCAACACCGCGTCTATGGTGCTGGTGCCGTCTTCGTCTATGTTCGACGGGTCGCCGTGAATATCGCCGCGCGTGATCTTGAACATGCCCTTGTGCGCATGGTATAGGTCGGGGCACACCGGGCCGTTGGCCCATGCCTCGAATCGCTCGGGGAACAGACGCCGTTCATCCCATACGAGGGACCATGCCTGTGAATAGTAGCAGAGCTTTTCCAGCTTCATGGTGGTCATGACGCCGAGCTTGTCCAGCACGTAAGCGGCCACGTCGAATATGCTTGTCATGGTGCGCCTCCGTAACGTTCCTTCCGCTGGACATTCAAGGTGATTAACTTACTCTTCCATTGTATGGCCGGCAAGTTTCGGCGCGCCAGTTCACGCCTTCCATTCGATCTGTTTCAGGCCAAGCCCGTCGCTTATCGTCTCCATGCCTCGCATCAAATCCTCCACCGGCACGGTGCGGTAATGCTCGCTCATGGCTATGCTCGAATGGCCGACGATGCGTTGGATGATGCCGGGATCAACCTTCATGTGGAACAGGAGCGATACGACGGAGTTGCGGCATTCATGCCCGTACCGGTTCTCGTAGTCGGGTATGCCCGCCCTGCGCATGAGGTCGCGGAAACCGGCCCTGTCATCCAACGCGGCCAACGGCATACCCTCGCGCGTCCTGAATATCAGGTTGTACGGGTTCGGGATGATATTCTCCGTGGCCTCCAGATACCGGTGCACGACGGTGCCCAACTGGGGGATTATCGGCACGACCTTGCCCCTCGCGGACTTCGGCGGCGTCAAAGCGTACCCCTTGCACAGGTGTATCATGTCGTATCCGTCCGGCACCCGCCACCGGTATCGGGGGCAGCTCGAAGGCCGTTTGAAGCCGCACGGGTATCTTCCGTCCCTGCCGGGCTCCCCACACCCATGCTCCTTGTCGAGGCTTTCCAGTTTCCAGTTCACCGTGTAGGTGCCTATCCATATCTCGCCGCTGTCCGGGGTTTCCAACGTCTTGTCCCGCCACAGGTCGAGATCGTCCAACGTGGCTCCCAGTATCTCCCCCTGCCTCATGCCGGTGAGCAGACGCCACCATTGGCGTGCCCCCAGAAACAGGTCGTCGGAGGACGCTTCGAGCATGTCCTGCATCTGCTCCACGGTGAACGCCTTGCGGTCCTGCGTGCCGCTGCGCCTGTCCGCCGGCACGGCCACGGGCCCGTTGATGGTGCGCCGGTCCCCGGCCAATCCCATGTCCCTGCGTTTCGGCCTTGCCGCGCTGGTGACCGGACTGGTGGGTATCAGCCGGTCGGCCACCGCCGCCTTGAATATCTGGTTAAGGATGTTGTAGAAACCCAACTGCCGGTTGTACGAGCATGGGGTGCCGTCGAGGTTGCGCATGTTGGCTATCATGCGCTGCACCGCCGAGGCGGTCACTTCGCCCAGCTTCTCGTTCGCGTACTTGCACAGGTGCACGCTTATGAGGCTCGCGTAGTTGTTGATGGACTTGGGTTTCAGGTCGCGTCGTTTCAGCTCGAACCATCGTTCCGCGTACTCGCCGAGCCGGGTGGCGCGGTCTACGCCCATGCCCCATTCGGTTTTCTCCTTGAGGGCTTCGGCTATCTTCCTGTCGCATTCCTTGTAGGTCTTGGCGGACACCCATCGGCCGTCCACCTTGGCCTGCCAGTTCACGTATGTCTTTACCGTGCCGTCCTTGAGTGTCTTCCGCTGCTCGTGGCGGATGGGGTAGACCGCTCCGGTTTTCCTTATCCTAGGCATTCAGCATCCTCCATTCTCCAACATTCTCCAACAAACAATCCGTGGCGAATGGTATTCCAATGGTATACCAATCGTATCAAATCGTTGGAATTCCGCCGTTCTTTCCGTGGGAGCCGTTGATTTCATTATACGTTACTGGATGTGGAAAGTGTGCTGAACTAGCACCTTTTGTTTCTGACTAAGACCCCTTGGAACAGCAACAATTCCAAGGGGTCTTGGCGTATTGGAAATGTTCTTGGCTAGAGAGATACAGATGGATTTAGCAACATTCCGCAACAAATAATATGATCTAGGTCTTCTGCACGTTGCGGGGGGTGGTTATGGTTCATCCAGATGAGAACAGGAGCAAACCTATGAGCAAGATGAGTGACATGACGGAATACCATGCTTCAGCCTACCGTTTGCCGTCAGGCTTCGAACACTGCTCGAAATTGAAGCCGGTGGCTGAGGCAGCGACGGCGCTGGACCGGGTCAAGGCCGTGGTGGATGTGCTGTATTCGCCGGGCGGCTGCCCGTGGGACGGCAAGCAGACGAACAAGTCGCTGCTCAAGAATCTGCTCGAGGAAACCTACGAATACGTCGACGCGGTGGAGACTCACGACCGTGACAACATGCGCGAGGAACTGGGTGATGTGTTGCTGCAATCCGTGTTTCAGGCGCGGGTCTGCGAATCGGATACTGAGGACCCGTTCGGTATTGATGAGGTCGCCGATCGGTTGGTGAACAAGCTCATCACTCGGCATCCGCATGTGTTTGCGGCTGATGATGCCGGCAATTCCTCTGATTCTTCTGATGCTTTTGATGCTGACAGTAACGACGGGGGAGAAGCTGCCCAACCCGAATCCCCGGAAGCTGTGCTGGCTCTATGGGAAAAGATGAAACAGCAGGAAAAGCATCGTAAATCCGTGCTTGAGGGCATTTCCCGCGCTCAAGGTGCGTTGCCTCGCGCGGCCAAAGTCGTTTCTCGCATCTCCAAATCGCCGAATGCTGATAGATTGTTCGCGGCGTTTGATGAGCCGGCTGCGGCTGATGCTCAGCGAGATGATGTACATCCTCAAGCGGCGAACCAATCCGAATCAAGCGGCGACAATTCCGCTGAACGGGAGAAGGCCGATGCCTACGCCGATGAAATCCTCGCCGTCGTGCGCAAGGCCCGCGTTGACGGCATCGATATCGAGTCCGCACTGCGCAATCGCTTGCGTGATGTCGAAGAAAAAGTCGCCTTGATTGAATCAGAAATCAACAACGATTAAGTCCATACATGTTTTTTGATCACGGATCGTAAAACTTAGAGGTGCTGAGTTGCCAACGACTACCGGCAAGCTGGCGTCATTGCCATCCTATTCACGTCTTAGTGGCCCCTTCCTCCCCGGCCATACTACTCAGGCAAGGCCTGTTGTAGGCTCGGGTACGACGGGCTGTAGCGCCGAATAAGGATGAACGGGAACAGAACGAAGACGGACTGAGACGAACCGAAGCGGTACCAGAGGGGAGTGGCTCATGCAGGTGGCGTTGGAGAACAACATCGTTTTTGTGGTCATCGAGTATTTAGCAATCCTGTGTTGGGGATTATCGGGCGGACTTGCCGCCATTCGCAAGGGCTACGACATCTTCACCATCATGCTGTGCGGATGGCTTACCGCACTCGGCGGCGGTCTTGTGCGCGACGTGATGCTCGGTGCCCTGCCGCCGGTCGGCATCACCGACAAAGGCTATGTGCTCACCACGCTGTTTTCCGGCATTATCGTGGTGGTGGCCCATCCGGAGATCACCAAACTCAAATGGACGATGACTGTCATCGATGCTCTGGGCCTCGGACTATTCGCAGTCAGCGGCACCGCAAAAGCTCTGGCCTACGGTTCCTCAGGCATGACAGCCGTATTCCTTGGCATGTTCACAGCACTGGCCGGCGGCCTCATTCGTGACATCTTCATTGGCGACGTGCCAATGATTATTCGAGACAAACACCTCTATGCTGTGCCTTCGTTCATCGGCTGCATCCTGACCGTGCTGGTATGGCGCGGCGTAAGCTACGGCTGGTTCGACATGCGCTCGGAAATGCTGCTCGACGTGCTGATCGTCATCATCGTGGTGGCGCTGCGACTGCTCTCGGTAGGCTTCAACGTCACTCTGCCCGGAGCCGTCGAACGTCATCGCGTCTACCTGCCCAGCGAAAGCCGATATCTCAAGCGCCCGGTCATCCATCCGCACGCCGATACCGTCGATCCCGGCGATACCACCAAGGACGAAGAAGACAAGCCTCAGGATGGTTCAAGGCCGCCTCAGGGCTAACTGTCTTCAAAGAGGTACATCTGGCCTTCTGCAGAATGCTAACTGCTTTCAAAGAGGTACCTGAAGCACGAAACGCTGAGTATAAGTGTTGCAATGATGGCGTTTATAGTTGGTTTTTCCCGTATTCGGTACCTCTCTGAACGGAGATGTCATTTCGCAAGACCGCCAATGTACCTCTTTGAACGGAGATACAAAAAGTCCCGCAAGCCAGATGACTTGCGGGACTTTCTAAAACCTTAAGAGGCTTATGCTCACAGAGCGTTGATCGCAACAGCGAGGCCGGACTTGCGGTTGGCGGCCTGGTTCTTGTGGATCACGCCAGCGCCAGCAGCCTTGTCGAGCTTCTGGGCGGCAACCTTGTAGGCGGCCTCGGCGGCAGCCTTGTCACCGGCGGCGATGGCTTCGCGGGTGGCGCGGATGGCGGTCTTCAGGCCGGACTTCACAGCCACGTTGCGAAGGTGCGCCTTCTCATTGGTGAGCACGCGCTTCTTCTGCGACTTAATGTTTGCCACGTTTACTCCAAACGATGTGTGTTATAAGGACATACAAAAGTTAGAGGATAGCATGAGCCCCGGAAAAACCCGCGCAATGCCACGCCGAATACAGTCCCTCGGCTACACTAGGTGAAGTTTGAGTATATGCCAAGAGGAGGAATGCGTTGGTCGTCCAACACAATCAGCCGGGTTCCACGGATCAGTCGGTGATTCGCAACTTCTGTATCATCGCACACATCGACCACGGCAAGTCGACCGTGGCCGACCGCATCTTGCAGTTGAGCGGCATTGTGCCCGAGCGAGAGATGCGCGATCGCTTCCTCGACCGTATGGATATCGAGCAGGAGCGTGGCATCACCATCAAATCCCAGGCCGTGCGCGTGCCGTGGACCTTTGACGGCACCGAATACACGCTCGGTATGATCGACACCCCCGGCCACGTGGACTTCACCTATGAGGTGTCCCGCGCACTGGCCGCCTGCGAAGGCGCGGTGCTGCTCGTCGACGCCACCCAGGGCATCGAGGCGCAGACCCTGTCCAATCTGTATATGGCCATCGACCATGATCTGGCCATCATCCCCGTGCTCAACAAAATCGACCTGCCGTCCGCAGAACCGGACAAGCATGCCGAGGAGATCGCAGGTCTGATCGGCTGCGAGCCGAGCGACGTGCTGCGCGTCTCCGGCAAAACCGGCGAAGGCGTGGCCGACCTGCTCGACCAGATCGTCATGGACGTGCCCGCCCCGCACGGCGACCCCGATGCCCCCGCCCGCGCGCTGATCTTCGATTCCGTCTACGACTCCTACCGCGGCATCGTCACCTACATCCGTATGGAGGACGGCGAACTGCATGACCGCGAAAAGGTCCACATGATGGGCATTGGCATGACCCACGATCCCATCGAAATCGGCGTGATCAGCCCCGATATGACCCGCACCAAGGCGCTCGGCGCCGGCGAGGTCGGCTACATCATCACCGGTGCGAAAGATGTGAGTCAGTCCAAGGTGGGCGACACCCTGACTTCGGCCGTCCGCCCGGCCGCCGAGCCGTTGCCCGGCTATCGCGACCCGAAGCCGATGGTCTACGCCGGTTTGTTCCCGATCGACAACGCCCAGTTCCCCGAACTGCGTGATGCACTCGACAAGCTCAAGCTCAACGACGCCGCCCTGATCTACACGCCGGAAACCTCCGTGGCCCTAGGCTTCGGCTTCCGCTGCGGCTTCCTGGGTCTGCTGCACATGGAAATCGTCAACGAGCGACTCTCCCGCGAGTTCGGCCTCGACCTGATCCAGACCGCCCCGAACGTCACCTACGACGTGACCGCCGAGGACGGCAGCCAGCATCATGTGACCAACCCGAGCGAATTCCCGGACGGCAAGATCAAGAAGATTGTCGAGCCGATGGTTGCCGCCGACATCATCACGCCCAAGGAATTCATCGGTGCGGTGATGGATCTGTGCCAGGACCACCGTGGCATTATGGGCACGATGGAGTACATCTCCACCGATCGTGTCGAGATGCACTACCGCATTCCGCTGGCGGAAATCGTGTTCGACTTCTTCGACCAGCTCAAGTCCCGCACCAAGGGCTACGCTTCCCTCGATTACCATGAGGATGGCGAGCAGTCCGCCGATTTGGTCAAGGTGGACATCCTTATTCAGGGCGAGAAGGTCGATGCGTTCAGTGCCATCGTTCACCGTGATAAGGCGTATTCGTACGGTGTGATGATGACCAAGAAATTGCGTAGTCTGATTCCTCGCCAACAGTTTGAGATTCCGATTCAGGCTGCGATTGGTTCGCGCATCATCGCACGTGAGAACATTCGTGCGTTACGCAAGGACGTGCTCGCCAAGTGCTACGGCGGCGACATCACCCGTAAGCGCAAGTTGCTCGAAAAGCAGAAGGCTGGCAAGAAGCGCATGAAGATGCTCGGCCATGTGGAGGTGCCGCAGGAGGCGTTCATCGCAGCCCTGTCCACCGGCGAGGACTCCAACGACCGCGACACCAAAGACAAGATTCGTGCCGCTCAGAAGACCGAGGGCTAGTGTTCGAGGTCTACATCCACGTCCCGTTCTGCTTGCGGCGCTGCGGTTACTGCGACTTCAACACCTACACGGCTACGGATCTTGGTGCGGGGGCCTCGCGCGGCAACTATGCCAATATGGTCATTCGGGAAATGAAATTGACCAAGCAGTGGCAGCTCGATCACGGCATCGCGGAGCCACCGGTCTCCACCGTGTTCTTCGGCGGCGGCACCCCCACAATTCTCGCCGCCCGCGATCTGGTCGCCATGCTCGATGCCGTCCGCAAGATCTGGAGCATCGCGCCCGACGCGGAAATCACTACCGAAGCCAATCCGGACACGGTCAACGAGTATTACATCAATGAGCTCGCTGCCGGCGGCTTCACCCGTGTTTCCTTCGGCATGCAATCTGCCGTGCCGCACGTGCTCAAAACCCTCGACCGCACGCATACGCCGGCCAACGTGGCCGCAGGCGTTAATGCCGCCAATAAGGCCGGCCTGCGCTCCAGCGTGGATCTGATTTACGGTGCACCGGGGGAGAGCCTGGACGATTGGCGCACCTCGGTTACGACCGCCATCGATCTTGGCGTGAACCACATCTCCACCTACGCACTGACCGTGGAGCCGACCACGAAAATGGGCCGTCAGATTGCCGCCGGCACGTTGCCCAAACCCAATGACGATGACGAGGCCGCTAAATACGAGATCGCTGACGACCTGTTCGCCGCCGCCGGCCTCGAATGGTATGAGGTCTCCAACTGGGCCCGCCCCGGATACGAAAGTCAGCACAACCTCGGCTACTGGCGCAACGTCGATTGGGCCGGTCTAGGGCCAGGTGCCCACTCCCACTACAACGCGGTGACCGAGGCTGACCACCCCCAGTCAGCTTCGCTGACAGCCCCCGCTGGCGGGGGCTGTCCGGCGGATGCCGGACTGGGGGTGGTTTCTGTCTCACACGGTCTGCGCAGCTGGGACATCGCGCACCCGCGTTTGTGGGGCACGGCCATCAACGAGAACCGTGTGCCGTGGGCCGATAGCGAGACGATCACTCCCGAGGAAAACCTCGAAGAGCTCATCATGCTCGGGCTGCGCCTGCACGAGGGCCTTGACCTCGACCGCATCAACCGCGCCATCAACGATGCGGGTATGAGCAGCACGCCCCAGACTCTCCGTAATGTTTCCCTTGACCAACTCGCCCCAATGGTCAGCGAAGGCCTGATTACCGTATCCGATAATCATCGAGTGGTGCCCACTCGCCGTGGCCGACTGCTCAACGATGCGGTAATCGAGCAGTTCTTCGATTTCGTCGGTGTATGAGTCGGTGGTATGGTGCGCGGCAGTCGCCATTACCTGTTCGCTAGTTGTGGTTACACCGTCAGAGGGAGCTATTTTTGTTTTACCGGCGGGGGAGGGAACCGCGTAGGACTACGTCCGGGGCGCTTTGCACGTAGATCAGGCGGTTGGCAGTGCCGCCGGTGGCCTCCGCGTCATCGCGGTTGGACAGGATGCTGTCCACGGCGGCCTGGCCCATTTCGGCCAGCGGCAGATGCACGGTGGTCAGCGGTGGGAACACGTCGGCGGAGTAGGGGATGTCGCCGAAACCGGTGACGCCGATTTCCCGACCCGGCTCGATGCCGTTGGCGCGCAACGCGGTCATCGCACCGATGGCCATCACGTCGTTGAGCGCGATGATTGAATCGATGCCTTTGCCGTCGTACAGTGCGCCTTCGCCCGGCTTCAGCAGTCCGGATCGGGCCATTTGCATGACGGCCGCATAGCCGTCGGTGCGGCTGAACTTACCGTTCGCCACGGCTTTCGGATCCACGGTGATGCCTGCCTCGTCCAGCACTTCCATCACACCGGCCAGTCGTTCTTTGGAGGAGCGATGTGCGTCATCGCCCTTGAGAATCGCAGGGCGCGTATACCCGGAATCGACGATCAGCTTTGCGATGGCGCGCGCGCCGACATCGTTCGCCACGTCCACGGCCGGGAAGGGCAGGTTGCGGTTGAGCACGAACACGGCGCGTCCGCCGGATGCTTCGTACTGGGTGAGTTCCGTCTGCAACGCCTGGCGTTCCGGCGCGTCGGTGTATTCACTTTCGGAGATGATGATGCCGCGCGGCCTGGTGGATACAGACTTACGCACCGCCTCCAACTCTTCGTGCGGGGTGGCTGCCACGCCGATGGTCACGGAAATGCCGCGTTCGGCCGCCGCCTTGACCACGCCTTGCGATACGGATGCGAAGTAGGGGTCGGAGATATCGGAGACCAGCAGCACGATGTTCGGTGCGGTGCCTTTGGCCACTGCCTGAGCATAGGCGTTGGGACGATAGTTGAGCTTGGTGGCTGCTTCCATCACCTTGACATACGATTGGTTGCGTACCTTGCGGGTGCTGCCGTTGAGCACGCGGGATGCGGTGGCGATGGAGACTTGGGCTTCTTTGGCGACATCCATCAATGTCGCTGGCGATTGCGCCTTATCGTTCTGTACAGCCACGATCGAATCGGTCCTTTTCTTCCCTGAAACGGAAAACGTGTCTAAACGTTTACCGCAACGATATCGCATTTTTGCTTGCAATAGTAGCATTGTGGATTGGAAAGCCTGAATTCTGAACAAAAAAATAATCACGCGAATTACGGAAAGCGTTTACCGTTTCGGCGTGTCGTGCGGTATGCTCGAAGCATGACGCGATACTTATGCGCCCCTGACTCCTTCAAAGAGAGCCTGACCGCCATGGAGGCGGCCCGGGCGATGGCTCAGGGGATTGAGAATGCCGACCACGATGCCGAGGTCCGTTGCCTTCCCATGGCCGACGGCGGTGAAGGCACCGCACGCGCGCTTGTCGACGCCACTGGCGGATCGATGCACGCCGTGCCGGTCCACGACCCGCTCGGCCGGCCTGTCGAAGGCCACTTCGGTCTGCTCGCCGACGGCACGACCGCCGTGGTCGAGACAGCCGAAGCCAGCGGACTAGCACTGCTTGAAGCCAAAGAACGCAACCCGTTGATCGCCTCCTCCTACGGCACCGGCGAACTCATGCTCGCCGCCGTCCGTTCCGGAGCCAAGCGCATCATCGTCGGGCTCGGCGGCAGCGCCACCAACGACGCCGGTGCCGGACTTCTGCAGGCCCTTGGCGTTCGTCTTCTGGACGGGAACGGCAACGACCTTAAGCACGGGGGAGCGGCTCTCGCCGATCTGGCCACCATCGATATCAGCACGATGGACCCGGCTCTCAAGAACGTCGCCATCACCGCCGCCTGCGACGTGACCAACCCGCTGACCGGCCCCACCGGAGCCAGCGCCGTGTTCGGCCCGCAGAAAGGTGCGTCCAAAGATGATGTCGCCACATTGGACGCCGCCCTCGCGCATTTTGCGCAGGGAATCGACAGCCAGCTCGGCGTTGCCGTGAACGACGTGCCGGGTGCCGGCGCGGCCGGTGGCATCGGTGCAGCACTGAAGGGCTTCCTAAACGCCGAATTCCGCCCGGGCATCGCCATCGTCATCGAACAATCCGGACTCGATGCGGCCGCGCAATGGGCTGACGTGGTGTTCACCGGCGAAGGCTCCATCGACTTCCAGACCAAGTTCGGCAAGACGCCGGCCGGCGTGGCCGAAACCGCCAAGCGCCACGGCAAGCCGGTCATCGCAGTAGCCGGGCATATTGGCACCGGCATCGATGAGCTGCATGAGGTCGGCATCGACGCGGTATTCGGCATCGCGCCCGGAGCCGCCAGCCTCAGCGAACTGCTGGCCGACGCGGCCGCCAACGTGACCCGCACCACCGAACAAATCGTACGAACCCTACAACTGTGAGCAGGCTCCCGCTGGCGGGGGCTGGCGGGCTTCGCCCGACTGGGGGGGCAGCGCTGAGAACCACCCTCAGTCTCGCTATGCGAGACAGCTCCCGCAGCGGGAGCGAGTACCGGAAAGGAAGACGTGCGCGCCACACTGGAAACCGTGAGCTGCGGCGAACTGACCGCCGTGTATCGCAAAGATAGCGACACCGGCATCGTGGAACTGGTATCATGGATCGTCGACGCGAGCTCGGTCTTGTGACATGATTGGTGGTGATGGAATCAACGATGAGTCCAACAAAACGGCACCGCCTCCCATTGCGCAATATCGCGCGCAATATCGCGCAGCGTATTGGCTCTCCGAATGCGTGTCTGCTAAACCTCGTGTTGCTCTATCAGCGAGCTTTCCGACTGCGCAG
>OGXL01001365.1_pt1 | contig 20322 bp, 20 predicted proteins | sample 1576311 | NCBI WGS metagenome assembly OGXL01 (sample SAMEA3541564, study PRJEB24748) | human gut metagenome | biome: human gut; feature: human-associated habitat; material: faeces | place: China | collected 2012 | reverse complement strand
CATTACCTCCAATGTGGTATATGGTAAGGCAACCGGTGCTATGCCTGACGGCCGTAAGGCCGGCGAGCCGCTGTCTCCCGGTGCAAATCCGGCTTACGGCGCAGAGCAGAACGGCCTGCTGGCCTCTCTGAACTCCGTTGCTAAGCTGCCTTATGAGTGGGCACTGGACGGTATCTCCAACACCCAGACCATCAACCCGGACGCTATCGGCCATGACGAGCAGGAGCGCGTCAACAACCTGGTACAGGTGATGGATGGCTACTTCGATCAGGGCGCGCATCACCTGAATGTGAATGTGTTTGGTAAAGAGAAGCTGATCGACGCCATGGAGCACCCGGAGAAGGAAGAGTATGCAAACTTCACCATCCGTGTATCCGGTTACGCCGTGAAGTTTATTGACCTGACCCGTGAGCAGCAGATGGATGTTATTGCCCGTACCTGCCACGACAGAATGTAAGCGGCTGATCGCTTATGATCGGTAAAATTCATTCCATAGAGACCTTCGGGCTGGTAGACGGCCCGGGGGTGCGCTATGTGCTCTTTTTGCAGGGCTGCAATATGCGCTGCAAATATTGCCACAACCCGGAGACTTGGGATCCGGCGGCGGAAAAGATGAGCCTGTCCCCACAGCAGATGTTTGATAAGGCTTATCGTTATCGCAATTACTGGACCAAGAAGGGCCAGCCCAACGGCGGTATCACCGTTAGCGGGGGCGAGCCGCTGCTCCAGATCGACTTTGTAACGGAGTTCTTCTCCATTGCCAAGGCCCACGGGGTGCATACCACGCTGGACAGCTGCGGTTCCGCATTCAGCCGCAAGGAGCCGTTCTTCTCTAAGTTCCAAAAGCTGATGGAAGTGACGGACCTGGTGATGCTGGACTTAAAGCAGACGGACAGCGAAAAGCACAAGGAACTTACCGGACGGGACAACGCCAATATTTTGGATATGGCTCGCTATTTGTCGGAGATCCGCAAGCCCATGTGGATCCGGCGCGTGCTGGTGCCCGGTCTGACCGATGACCCGGCAGAGTTGCAGCAGTTGAAAGACTTTATCGACAGCCTTTCTTCTGTGGAGAAGGTGGAGATCCTGCCGTACCATACGCTGGGGCTCTTTAAGTGGCAAAACCTGGGGATCGAGTACCCGCTGGAGGGTGTACCTGTGCCCACACCGGAGCAGGTGCAGCAGGCGGAGACCATCCTGGGGATCGCAAAATAAAACAAACGGCATTGCAATTTTGGTTGCAATGCCGTTTTTCTTTTTTATGGGTTGATTCCATTTACTCAAGTGGTTGCTTCCGCCGCATTATAACACCACACCCAAGGCGTCAATCACCTGCTTTTTGTAATCCAAAAATTCCGGAGTCAGGTTAAAGTCCCGCCGCCGGGGCTTTGGCTCCGCAACGGTGATCTGGTGGGTGATCTTGCCCGGTCGCCCGCTGAGAATGAGAATGCGGTCGCTGAGCAGCACCGCCTCGTCAATATCATGGGTGATAAAGATGGTGGACAGCTTGATCTCCTCCATCACGGACAGATACCAACGGTGCATGGCGGATTTGGTGATGGTGTCCAGGGCGCTGAACGGTTCGTCCAGCAGCGCTACCCGGTCACCGGCCAGGTAGGTGCGCAGCAGGGCTGCCCGCTGGCGCATACCGCCGGACAATTCCGCCGGGTACTGCTGCTGGGTGCCCTCCAGACCGAACTGGGCAAAGTGACTGCCGGCTTCTATCCGAGCTTCCTTTTTGGATTTGCCGGCGAGCAGCAGCGGTAGGGACACATTGTCAATGATTTTTTTGTAGGGCAGCAGCAGGTCCTTTTGCAGCATATAGCTGATATGGCCCGGCTGGCCGGTAATGTCCTGCCCGCCCAGTATCACCCGGCCGCTGTCCGGCCGGTCAATGCCGCTGATGCAGTTGAACAGGGTGGTCTTGCCGGCGCCGCTGACCCCCAGCAGGGAGATTAACTCTCCCTGCTGCAAAGTCAGGTTTACGCCGTCCAAAATCACCTTTTCGTCAAAGCTTTTTTTAATGTTTTCTGCGGATAAAATGTCCATCTCTTATGCCAGGTAATCGTTGGTAAAGCCTACATTGCTGCTGATGTCTTTCTCCACCAGCTTGTTGTCCGTCAGCCACTTGTAGAAGTTGTTCCAACGAGCCGGGTCAATGTAGCCCCATTTTTTGGCGTCGCTGATATACTGATCGGCCATCCATTTTTGGCTTTCCTTAACCAGTTCTTCACTGCCGTTCAGAGAGCCGGTATCGTCGCTCTTAATGAGAATGTCCGCAGCCTCCTCCGGGTGGTCAATGGCGTACTGATAGCCCTTGGCAGTGGCAGCCAAGAATGCCTTAGCAGCCTGCGGGTTTTCCTTTAAGAAAGTGTTGTTGGCGATGAGCACCGGGGTGTAGTAGTCAAAGGTGGCGTTCAGGTCCTTGATGTAGAAGAAGTCTACATCGATTTTGTTGACCTTGGCGTTGATACCGGCCCAGCCGTAGAATACCCAAATGGCGTGGTCCGGGTTCTGCTGCACATCCTGGGCCTCGGCGGTCACCTTGTTGGGGATCTGCTTAACCTTGCTCCAGTCGCCGCCGTCCTTGTTGACAATATTTTTCAGCATAGCCTTTTCAATGGGGGAGTCCCAGGTCAGGTAGGTGTTGCCTGTCAGGCCCTTGGGACGGTCCATACCCTGCCCGGCCTTGGAGATAATGCCGGAGGAGTTGTGCTGCAGCAGCGCAGCCACGGCGGTTACATCCATGGGGGTGTCAGAAGTAAAGGCAGGCGCCAGGGTGTCCTGTGCGTCAATGGCAAATTGCGCTTTGTTGGAGCTGCACAGCTGGGTGGCGGTGCTGTTGTCCGGCGGCTGCACAATGCTCACATTCAGCCCGGCGGCCTCGTAGTAGCCTTTTTCCTTGGCTACAAACATACCGGTGTGGTTGGTGTTGGGGGTCCAGTCCAGGCAGACGGTAATGTCCGTCTTCTGTGCCGGTGCGGCGGTGGTGTCCGTTTTGTCCGCTGTTTTACCGCCGGAGCAGGCGGCAAAGGACAGTGCCATGACGCCGGCCAGCATACCGGCAAAAATCTTTTTTGCTTTATTCATCTTATTCTTTTCCTTTCGTTGTTCCTTTGTTTGCCCAGGGCATTGCCAGCCGCTGCGCCAGTGCCACCAGTGCCATCAGCAGCAGGCTGATGACGGAGATGAACACAATGACGGCAAACATTTTGTCAAAGGCATAGGCTTTCTTTACCCGGGTCATATAGACCCCCAGTCCCTCAAAACCGCCTAACCACTCGGAGATCACCGCGCCCACCACCGCATAGGAGGCGGAGATGCGCAGCCCGGAGAAAAAGGAGCCGGTGGCGGAGGGCAGCTTGATGTGCCAAAACACTTGCAGTCGATTGGCACCCATCGCCCGCAGCAGGTTGACCTCGTCCGGGTCCGCACTGCGGTAGCCGTCTAAGAGTCCGATGGAGATGGGGAAGAAGGTGGTGATCACCACCAGTGTGATCTTCGGCGCCATACCAAAGCCCATCCACAGCACCAGCAGCGGCGCAATGGCAATGGTGGGTATGGTCTGGGTAATGATGAGAATGGGATAGATGGCTTGATACAAAAAGTGAAAGCGATCCATCAGCGCCGACAGAATAAACGCCAGCGCCACGCCGATCCCCAGTCCGTACAGCGCTTCTTGCAGGGTCACCTTGGCCTGGGACATCATCACGGAGAAGTTGTGCACAAACGCCAGCCACACGTCCGTAGGGGAGGGCAGCATGTAGGCGGGCACCACTTCAAACCCGGCGCAGGCGTACCAAATACCTAAGATCACCGCCAGCGCCAAAATGGGCGCCAGCTTATTGGTGGTGCTTTGTAATTTTTTGGTCAATGGTCAAAACCTCCCCTTCCGGGTTGTACACGATCTTGACATAAGCGGATACGCTGGGCGCACCGGCTTTAATGGCCACTTTTTGGCACTGCGTTACGATCTCCATCAGCTGATCGTAGCTTTCGCCCTCAATGGTGGTCTCAAAGGGACCTACGGAGCAGTGCAGGCCGGTGCTCTTGATGTAGGCGATCACTTCGTCTACGATACGCACCAGTTCCTGGTCGTTGTCTGCCTTTGGCAGAACCTGAATGGCAACACTTGCTTTCATAAAAATACTCTCCTTCCAAGTGCTTTGGCGGTTTCCCGCCGGGGTGGGTGGCAATAAGTCAAAAGAAAAGCCCCATTCACGCAGAATGGGGCACAGTTGCAAATATCTAAGCAATCGTCTCTGCCGTGCGTGCTAGCGTACGGTTCAAAGGGTATGATCTCAGCCTTGCGGCACCCCTGACTTATTGATTTGAACAACTCTATTATACGGCGGCGCCGGGTCTTTGTCAATCCTGGATCACGCGCACTCGGATCACACCGCCGATCTTTTCAATATCCGCTACCACGCCGGCGCTGTAAGCGGTGTCTGTATCAATAATACTGTAAGCGATCTCGCCCCGGTTCTTATCGGTAAAGGCGGCAATGTTCATACCGTCCTTGCTGATGGTGTCCGTAATGGTGGCGATCATGTTTGGCTGGTTCTTGTGCACCACGGTCATGCGAGCAGCGCCGTTGGGATCCATGTGTACCGTGGGCAGGTTTACGCTGTTTTGAATATTGCCGTGCTCCAAAAAGTCAATCAGCTCTTCGGCACCCATAGAGGCGCAGTTCTCCTCGCTCTCCGGGGTGGAAGCACCCAGGTGGGGAATGGCGATCACGCCGTCCACATCAATCAGCTTAGCGCTGGGGAAGTCGGTAACATACGCGGCCATTTTGCCCTCTTCCAAAGCCTCCACCACATCGTCCGCATTGGCCAGGTCGCCACGGGCAAAGTTCATCACGCGCACCGTATCTTTCATTTTGGCAATGCTTTCGGCACAAATCAGCTCCTTGGTGTCCGGGGTCAGCGGCACATGCACGGTGATATAGTCTGCCAGGGGGAACACCTGATCCAGATCATTGTTGACGGTTACCCCCGGCTTGAGTACAGAGGCGTCCTTTAAGAACGGGTCGTAGCCGATCACCTGCATACCCAGATCCACGGCGGCGTTGGCCACCAGACGGCCGATGGCGCCCAGACCGATCACTGCCAAGGTCTTGCCCTTCAGCTCCGGACCGGCAAAGGCGGACTTGCCCTTTTCCACCGTTTTGGGCACATTGTCGCCCTCGTCCTTAATGGTCTTGCACCAGTCGATGGCGCGGGTTACCTTGCGGCTGGCCAGGAGCATACCGCACAGCACCAGTTCTTTTACCGCGTTGGCGTTGGCGCCGGGGGTGTTGAACACCACAATGCCCTTTTGGGCGCAGTCGGCCACAGGAATGTTGTTAACCCCGGCACCGGCTCTGGCGATGGCCAGCAGGCTTTCCGGCATTTCCATATCGTGCATGGAGGCGGAGCGCACCATAATGGCGTCCGGCGTCGTTTCCGGTGCGTCCACGGTGTAGTTGGCAGGGTCAAATTTGTTCAGCCCCACCGGCGAAATTTTATTTAAGGTCTGAATATGAAACATCAGCAGTTCTCCTCCTCAAACTTTTGCATGAAGGTCACCAGCGCCTGTACGCCCTCTAAAGGCATGGCGTTATAGATAGAGGCGCGCATACCGCCCACGGTGCGGTGCCCTTTCAGGTTCACCAGCCCGGCGGCTTCCGCTTCTTTAACAAATTTGGCGTCCAGATCGGCGTTGCCGGTGACAAAGGGCACATTCATCAGGGAGCGGTCCTCCGGCACCACGGTGCCGTGGAACAACTTGGAGTTATCCAGAAAGTCATACAGCAGCTTTGCCTTTTTCTGGTTGCGCTTTTCCATCGCTTCCAGGCCGCCCAGCGCTTTGATCCACTCCAGTACCAGTTTGCAGATATAAATGCACCAGCAGGGGGGCGTGTTGTAAAGGGAGTCCGCGTCTGCCTGTACTTGATAGTTCATCATCACCGGGGTGGTGGGGCGTGCGTTGCCCAGCAGATCCTCCCGGATAATGGCCACCACCAGTCCGGCAGGCGCCACATTCTTTTGGGCGCCGAAGTACACCATGCCGAATTTGCTGATGTCCAGCGGTTGGGACAGAGCACAGGAGGACACATCGGCGATGAGCACCTTGTCGCCCACCGGCGGCAGCTCCTTATATACCGTGCCGTAAATGGTGTTGTTCATACAAATATACACATAGTCCGCATCGTCCCGGAAATCGGCGGCTGCGGTCTTGGGAATATAGCTAAAGGTTTTGTCCGCAGAGGAGGCCACGGCCTGCACATCGCCGTACTTCTGGGCCTCCTGATAGGCTTTCTTGGCCCACTGGCCGGTGATGATATAGTCCGCCTTGCCGCTGCCGTTCATAAAGTTCAGCGGAATGGCAGAGAATTGGGCGGAAGCGCCGCCCTGCAAAAAGAGCACCTTGTAGTTGTCCGGCACCCGGTACAGCTCCCGCATCAGTGCCTCGGCGTCTTTGATAATTTTATCAAAGGTTTTAGAGCGGTGGCTCATCTCCATAACGGATTGGCCGCTGCCCCGGTAGTCCATCATTTCGGCAGCTGCGGTTTGTAACACCTGCTCCGGCAGGGTGGACGGTCCTGCGCTAAAATTCCATACTCTTGCCATAGTCAATATCTCCTTTGGATTTCAAATCGTGTACATACCATTATACGGCTGTTCATCTTTTTGTCAAGCGAAACCGCTGATTTTTGTAAAAAAAGCCGATAGATTGACAAATCACTAACGATATTGTACAAATCGTAGCCAATGTTGGCGGAATTGTAGGACAGGTGTACAGTATTTGGCAGGTGTATTCTAAAATGCGGGCAGATAAAAATGTGCAACCTGCTGCCCACATCGACCCCTGCATTTGTAAAAACTTTCTTGTAGGGTGCGGTGCTCCCGCCGCACCGTAATGTAAACATAAAAAAGAGCACCCTGCGGGTGCTCTCATGAATTATTCTTTATTTTTGTATTCTTTATTTCTGCTGCTGGTTCAGGGCGTTTTGCAGCATATTGTTCTGCTTTTTCGGCTTATAGGGGGGCGGGTTCTTCAGCTTCTTGGTCCAGCGGTTGTTTTTGGCGGTGAGCTTGTTGATCTCGTGCACCGGGCCGGCCATATATTCGGTCATATACCGGTCGGCGATCTCCATCAGCTGCGGATCATTCTTCATCTCGCCCAAAATGGTTACGCCGATAATGTCCTGCACCTCGTTGGTACCGTCCTCGTAGATCTCGCCCAGCGCCTTAAACAGCTTTTTAATGTCTGCCTCCCGGCCGGAGCGCATCACTTCCAGCACCCGGGGCGTACCGTATTCGGTAAAGAAGCTCTCCGGCAGAAACTCGCCGTAGGTGGCAATATTGCGCTTGATCTCGTCTTTCATATCCGGGTACAACACGCCAAAGCGGTTGGCCAGGGAGTCCACATCGTAGCTGACAACACCGTTCTTGGCCTTGGAGCGGGACACAGCCTTGGGCATTTTGATCTTGTCCAGGTCCGCCTTTTTCTTCTTAGCAAAGAGGGAGCGCACTTCCTCACTTATCTCGTTGGCTACGGACTTTACATCTCGGTCGTCCAATGCGTCCAGCTCAAACAGCGAACGGGAAACGGTGCTCCACTGGGGGTTTTCTTTCTCATAGGCGCAGTCAAATTCCAGCAGCTGCTTGTCTGCTACATAATGCAGGCGGTACAGCCCGTTATCACCGGCAAAGGTCAGGGCGTCCTCCGCGCCTGCCTCGCGGTTAAAGTGCAATTCGGTATTGATGGCGGCAAGCTGCTTTTCCAGCGTTGCAAAAGCCTGGTTCAGTTCCATATGGGCACTCCTTACTCGGTCATTTTTACTTGGTGCAAAGTATTATAGCATTTTTTGCCCCCTTTGTCACGCTTTTTTATGAAGTTGGGTAGAGGGTGGTTGGTTTTGCCGATATTTTTTCTGAAAAGGCATAGATTTTAATAGAAGATGACGGTTGCGCCGGCGTATCTTCTGTGGTACAATATTATAATCAATTTTGACTTAGGAGCAGTTTTGCATGAATAAAATCACATTAGGTGTGTTGTTCGGCGGCGTATCTTCCGAGCACGACATCAGCACCGTATCGGCAAAGGGAATTCTCTCTGCCATTGACAAAGAAAAATATAACCTGGTTTTGCTGGGGATCACCAAGGAGGGGCGTTGGTTCCTGTTTGATGATGATATTGACTTGCTGCCGGAGGACCGGTGGCTCACTTCCTCCAGCTTGGTGCCTGCCTGGATCAGCCCGGATCGAAGCGTGCACGGTGTGGTGACCGCTAATGGCGACACCATTCGTTTGGACGCAGTGTTCCCGGTGCTCCACGGCAAGAACGGCGAGGACGGCACCGTTCAGGGACTGCTGCAACTGGCGGGCATTCCCTTTGTAGGGTGCGATGCGACCGCCTCCGGTGTGTGTATGGATAAGGCGGTTACCAACGCCGTGGCAGACGCAGTGGGCATTGCCCAGGCCAAGTGGTGCGCCTACACCCGCTTTGCTTACGACAGCGACCGAGAGGGCTGCCTGCAAGCGGCGGAGGAGAAGCTGGGCTATCCGATTTTTGTAAAGCCTGCCAACGCCGGTTCCTCTGTGGGCATTACCAAGGCTACGGATCGGGAGAGCCTGGTGCGTGGTATGGAAGTGGCCTTTGCTGAGGATAAAAAAGCAGTGCTGGAAGCGTGTATTATAGGCCACGAGGTAGAGTGTGCCGTCATGGGCAACGATACCCCCATTGCCGCCCAGGTAGGCGAGATCGTGGCAGCTGCGGACTTTTATGATTTTGACGCCAAGTATAATAATCCCCAAAGTGAGCTGCACATTCCGGCGGATCTAAGTCCGGAAAAGCTGGAAGAAGTGCGTGCGGCTGCATTGCGTGCCTACGGAGCCATGGGCTGTGAGGGCCTGAGCCGGGTGGATTTCTTTGTTACTTACGACGGGGAGCAGGTGCTGCTCAATGAGATCAACACCATTCCCGGTCAAACCCCCATCAGCATGTATCCCAAGTTGTTCGAGGCGGTGGGTGTGCCGTACAGCGAGCTGATTGATCGGCTGGTGGCCTACGCGCTGGAACGGGGTGCCGTATGACGGAGAAGCAGACGGACACCCGGGATGTGGTACTGGAGATCGTGGGCACCCAGCGGCTGAACGGCGACAGCGACAAGATTGAGCTGACCACCGTGGGTACGCTGCAAACGGAGCCGGAGACGCTGGTGTTTCGCTACACGGAGCAGCAGGAGCCGCCGGAGGAGCCTATTTATGTGCAGGTGCGCCTGCGCCGGGATCAAACGGAGGCGGAGATCCTGCGTACCGGCGCCCATGGCTCTTGTCTGACCATTGCCAGAGGGCAGCGGAATTTGTGCCGCTACGGCACGCCTTACGGCGATGTGCTCATGGGCATTTACGGCAAGGCGGTGGAGATTCAGGAGAATGCCGCTGACGGCCGGGTGCAGCTGCGTTATGAAATTGATATTAACGGCACTTTGGCCTCTAAAAATCAACTGAAAATTGACTACCGGATTACCGGGTCGCAAGGAGAATGAGCCATGTCTAAATTGGTTAAGCAAACAGAATTGGAATTAAAAGAGAAAATTATGGACGCTTTGGGTCGCGCCGTGGCGGACGGTGTGTTGGACGAGGCACCCCTGCCTGCCTTTATTATCGAAGTGCCCAAGGAGCGCCAAAACGGCGACTACTCCACCAATGTGGCCATGGCCGGTGCCAAGGCATTCCACAAGGCGCCCCGGGTGATCGCCCAGGCCATTGTGGATCGACTGGATCTGGAAGATACTGTGTTTGACCGGGCAGAGATCGCCGGTCCCGGCTTTATCAATTTCTTCCTGGGCAACCGGTTTTATGCCGCTGTGCTGGAGGATTTGATGGCGCAGGGCGAGAATTACGGCCGCTCGGATTACGGCAAGGGCAAGCGTGTGCTGGTGGAGTTCGTCTCTGCCAATCCCACCGGGCCTATGCATATCGGCAACGCCCGGGGCGGCGCGATCGGCGACTGCCTGGCAGCGGTGCTGGATTGGGCCGGATATGATGTGCAGCGGGAGTTTTATGTGAACGACGCCGGCAATCAGATTGAGAAGTTCGCTACTTCCCTGGAAGTGCGCTATTTGCAGCATTATGACCCGGCGGTGGAACTGCCGGAGGACGCCTACAAGGGCGTGGATATTGTGGAGCACGCCGAGAATTTCATCAAGGAATACGGCGACCGGTATGTGAACGCGCCCGCAGAGGAGCGGCGCAAGGCGCTGGTGGATTTTGCCCTGCCTAAGAACATTGCCGGGCTGGAGCGGGACCTGGGCGCATACCGCATTCAGTATGACCGCTGGTTCAAGGAGTCCTCCCTCCATGGGGACGGCTCTGTGCAGCGGGTGATTGACGCATTGAAAGAAAAGGGCGTTACCTATGAGCAGGACGGCGCCTTGTGGTTTAAGGCCAGTGCATTCGGCAACGACAAGGACATTGTGCTGGTGCGTGCCAACGGCATTCCCACTTATATTGTGCCGGATATTGCTTATCATTATAATAAGCTGGTGACTCGCGGCTATGATAAGGCCGTGGATGTGCTGGGTGCGGATCACCATGGCTATGTGCCCCGGATGAAGGCGGCGCTCACCGCCCTGGGTCTGGACGCGAACCGTTTGGATTGTGTGATTATGCAGATGGTACGTCTGGTGCGGGACGGCGAGACCATTAAGCTATCTAAGCGTTCCGGCAAGGCGATTACTTTGAATACCTTGCTGGAGGAAGTGCCCATTGACGCGGCACGCTTCTTCTTTAACCTGCGGGAGCCAAACTCCCACTTCGATTTTGACCTGGAGCTGGCAGCCAGCACCTCTAATGAGAACCCGGTGTACTATGTGCAGTACGCCCATGCCCGCATTTGCTCTATTTTGCGCAAGGCGGCAGAGGAAGGCGTGACCCTGCGCACCCCCACTACCGCGGAGCTGGAGCAGCTGACGGCGCCGGAGGAGCGGGAGCTGATCCGCCACTTGGCCGCCCTTACCGACGATGTGGTCACGGCCGCCAAGACCTACGACCCGGCCAAGATCACCCACTATGTGATCGACCTGGCCACCCTGTTCCACAAATTCTACAATGCCCAGCGGGTCATGGTAGAGGATGAGGGGCTGATGCAGGCGCGGCTGTATCTGTGCACCGCCGTAAAGAATACCATTCGCAATGTACTGACTATGCTGAAGATCAGCGTGCCGGAGCGTATGTAAGCGGCGCTTGAGGTGAAGCTATGAACAGAAAAATTTTGTACGCAGTGGGCGACCGTCTGCTGCGCTATGTGTACAAGAATCCCCGCCGCAATTTGGTGAAGCTGGTGAAGGTTGGCAAGCTGGTGGCCGGCAAAATGTTCCCCCCCAGCACTTTTACCAAGCCCATTGAGATTATTGAGGATGAGGACAATGTGTGGCACCAATTCCTGTTTCGCGGGCTGGACGAGGTGGACCCGGCTCTGTTTCGCCGCATTGCGCTGACCTTTGCCATTGATCTAGGCTACTTTGGCACCAAGGCTCTGCGTGCCAACCGGGAAAAGGAGCACTGCAACATTCCCTGGGTGGTGCTGATGGATCCCACCAGTGCCTGCAATCGCCATTGCAAAGGCTGCTGGGCGGCGGAATACGGCCATAAGTCCAATCTGACCTTGGACGAAATGCGTCGCATTGTGCGGGAGTGCAAGGCACTGGGTACCCATTTCTTTATGTACACCGGCGGCGAGCCGCTGATCCGCAAGGCGGATATTATAACGGTAGCCAAGGAGAACCCGGACTGCCTGTTTTTGACTTTCACCAACGGCACGCTGGTGGATGATGCCTTTTGTGAGGATATGAAGGCCTGCGGCAATTTGGCACTGGCTCTGTCCGTAGAGGGCAGCGAGGAGACTACGGACGCCCGCCGGGGCGCAGGCTCCTATCGGGACACCATGGCGGCTATGGCGCTGCTTAAGAAGCACGGCTGTCTGTTTGGCGTGTCCGTCTGCTACACATCGCAAAACTGCGAAGCGGTCACTTCCGACGCCTTTTATGACACCCTTATTGAGGCCGGTGCCCGCTACGCCTGGTACTTCCACTATATGCCGGTGGGCAGCGACGCAGATCAGAATTTGCTGCTCTCCCCGGAGCAGCGGGAGCATGTGTACCGCACCATTCGAGAGAAGCGGGACGGCAAGAACGGCAAGCCGATCTTTACCGTGGATTTCCAAAACGACGCGGAGTTTGTAGGCGGTTGTATTGCCGGTGGGCGCAACTACTTTCACATCAATTCCGAGGGTGACGCGGAGCCTTGTGTGTTTATCCATTACAGTGACTCCAACATTCGGCAAAAGAGCATCAAAGAATGCTTGCAGTCGCCGCTGTTTTACGAATATTACAAGGGTCAGCCATTTAATAACAATATGTTGCGGCCCTGTCCCATGCTGGAAAACCCGGCGGCTCTGCGGCGGATCGTCAGCCAAACCGGCGCCAAGTCCACCAATTTCCTGGCTCCGGAGAGCGCCGAGGCGCTGTGCGCCAAGTGCGATGCTTACGCTGCCGCCTGGGCGCCTACCGCTAAGCGCATTTGGGAGGAGAAAAGCCGCTTCCGGCCCTTTACCCAGTATTATCGGGACACCCCGGAGGGCAAAACGGACGGCGAGGTGCAAAAGCTGCAAAATCTGCCCCTGCCTACGGAGAAATAAAAGAGAACATAAAATTAAAAAGCGCACGACCATACAGGGTCGTGCGCTTTTGTGTGCGCTTATTCAAAATTGGTTTCTACGATCTTCAGCACCTGCTCCCGAGAGGGAAAGTCCACATAGGTGGTGCCGTAGTACACGCCCTTTTTCAGCGGATAGTCCATAAATTTGGCGTTGATATATTTGGCATTGCGCCGTGGCCCTTTCAGTCCGCCGGCGGTGGACAGGTAGTTGATCACATACTGCCCGCCAAAGGCCGTGCGCTGCTCTAAGAACGGCCGGATCACCTGGGCCCAGCGGGGCTTGGGCTTGTATTTGAACCGATCCTGTATAATAAAGTCTGCCGTGCCGGTACACAGGGGCAGCGCCGTGGGCACTACCTCCGGCTGTTCCACCCAGGTGGAAAAGTCAATGCCGGTGTTGTGGCGGGTAAAGTCCGGCTTTGGCGCCATTTTGCATCGGCGGATCAGCACCAGCTTGCCCCGGGCGGCGCCCAGAGTGGGCACCCGATCCTCTAAGTACCAATAAGGCTCTTTGCCCTTGATATAGGTATAAAACAGATTGTCAAAGCACTGCTCGTTCTCTTTGCCATTGTCGTTTTTAAACTGGAACACCACCGCTTCGCCCGGGCATTCGTCTAAAAAGCGGTAGCACTGGGACAGCACATCGCCCATATCCATTAGGTTGGCCCGGTGGCAGGAGTGGTTGTAGGCGGGGAATATGCCGTGCACCATGGTTAGGCACTTGCCGTCCGCCCGCACGCGGATATCCAGCGCCCGCACCCCCAGAAGCAGCTGCTCATAGACGGTTAGGTCTTGGCAGCAAAAGAAGTGGGGCAGTCGAATGTGCTGGGTCACGCAGTCGTGGGTGCCGCACAGGTTCAGCGCCAGTAGATCGCTGCCGTCCGGCAGGTTCTGCATCCAATTTTTTAGATCAATTCCCATTGTTATCACCGCCTTCATTTTAACATCTTTTGACAGGAATTGCAAATTTCTGCGGTATCGGTTATAATCAAGGGGAAGAGGGGGCGCTGTATATGGTGCTTTTTGATGAGACGCGGGTGCTGAACCCGCAGGCGGACAAGACCAATGTGGCTTTGTCTTTTTCCGTTCCGCCCGGGCTGACGGCCTTGCAGGTGGAATTTACTTACGATCCGCCCACCCCACCGGAGCCGGTGGCGGTAGAGGCGGTAAAGGCTGCGCTGGCCCGGTATGCTCGGGCGGTGGTGCAAAAGGATCCGTATGCCTATTTGCCGGTGTATAATTTAGTCACCCTGTCTTTGGATGATCCGGCGGGCTATCGAGGCGCTGCCCATCGGCGGGCCACCGAGCAGTGCCATCGACTGACGGCAGAGAGCGCGTCGCCCGGATTTTTGCCCGGCGAATTGCGCCCGGGGCAGTGGCAGGCAGTACTCAGCGCCCATTGTGTGCTGTGTCCGGTGACTTGCCGTGTGCGTGTGATCGGGGAGGGAACGGAATGAGTTATTTGCCTTGCGAACTTCACTGCCACAGCGTCCATTCCGATGGGAGCTTTTCTGTGGCGGAACTGCTGCGCCGTGCGTATGATGACCACCTGGCGTTGATCGCTTTGACCGACCACAACACTGTCTCCGGTCACGGGGAGCTGGATGACAGCATTACCCCCGCTGTGCCGGGTATTGAGTGGACCACCTTTTTTGGCCACATGCTGGTGCTGGGCGCTCGGGACTTTGTGGACTGGCGGGACGCAGTGCCTGCCAATATAGACGACAAGATCGATCAGGTGCACGCGGCCGGCGGCCTGTGCGGCGTGGCCCATCCGTTTCAGTTGGGCTCGCCTATCTGTACCGGCGGGCGCTGGGCCTTTGATGTGCAGGACTGGAACCGGGTGGATTACCTGGAGGTATGGCACGATGCTTTTGGCCCGGACAACGGCGAAAACGTCCCGGCAACGGAGCTGTGGAAGTCCTTGCTGGACAAGGGCTATCATCTGCCCATCACCTACGGTCGGGACTGGCACCGCCAGTCGGATCGGCACTTTGGGGTTACCTACTTGAATATGGAAGAACCCACGGCAGCCTGTGCGTTGGAGGCCATCCGCGCCGGGCGCACGGTGGTTAGCTTCGGCGCCAAATTCTTCTTTCGGGTGCACCGTTGGGGCGAGACTTACGGCATTGGCGACACCCTTAAGCGGGGGCGGGTAATCTTCAGCTTTTTTACGGATCTGCACGCCCGGCGTAAGGACGAGGGCGACGAGCCGGTAAGCTACGACACCATTCGCATTATTACGAGCGGCAACAAGTGTGTGCTGGAGACGGCGGTCACCGAGCGCCACGCCCGGCTGACCCTGGAGCCGGGACACTGGTACATTTGCGAGTTGTGGGGTACCGTTGGGGGCGAAAAGCAGGCCCTGGCCATCACTTCTCCCATTTATACAGAATAAAAAGGCACCGTAACGGCTTTCGTTACGGTGCTTCTTTGCTTTTAGTGGCGCAGCAGGCGCTCCCGCTCTTTGTAGTCCGGCAGCACGCTTTCCACCAGCCGGTAAAAGGCAGGGGAGTGGTCGTGGTGGCGAATGTGACACAACTCGTGCACCACCACATAGTCTATGGCTGCCTGTGGGTACTGCATCAGGTAGAGGGAAAAGCAGATGCTGTTCTTCCCGTTGCAGGAGCCAAAGCGCTTTTTGGCACTTGTTATCTTGATCCCGGTGGGGGTTACGCCCAGGATTTGGCTGTAATAGGTCACTCGAGGCGGCAGTTCCGCCTTGGCCCGGCGGCGCAGCGCTTCCGCTTCCGCTTCCGTTAAGGGCGGATGTGCCTGTAAGTAGGCAGCCTTGGCGGCTTTTTGTCGGCTGATCCAGTCCGCCTTTTGGGCGATAAAGTGATCAATGGCTCGATCAGTGACCCACAGGGGCGCTTTTACGGCGATTTGCAGATGATCGTCAATGGACAGCTCTATGCTCCTTCGCCGGGAGCGGGTAATATGCACGCCCTCCATCAGCGGATCCAAATGGGGTTGGTGAACGCCCAGAAAAACGGCGGCAGATCGGCCACATCCGCGTGGAGATATTTTTCCTCCACCGTGTGGTACAGAGCCCGCATGACCGGGCGGAAGGTGTAGTCGATTTCTGCCCGAATAAAGCCCGGCTGCCGAATTTCAAAATCCAGTTCCATCCGGTCGCTGCTTTGTGCGGCGGTGTGTTCCAGGATCACATCGTTGTTGTTAAATACCTTGATGGTGTGGCCTTTTTTGAACTTAGTCAAAGCCACTTTGCCGGTCAGGCCGGGTGCGTAGGGCACCGTGTCGCCCACATTGGCGTCCCCTACGGTCAGGTAGATCATACTGGTGTCCGGTTTGTTGGTTACCACGGAGCGACCCTCTCGCAGTGCCTGCAAAACAGCTTCCTCTGTTTTGGCGGTGGTGTGCACAATGGTGGTGGGGTTGGCCAGCAGTTTTAGCGGGCCAATGTCCTTGTGAAAGTCGGAGCCGCCCACCGCTGCAATGTGGTTGCCTTGCAGCAGCTGGTTGTGCCACCAGTTCATATTTTTAATATTATCTGAGTGCTGAATGGTGTTCCACACTTCCACGCAGTCAAAGTGGAAGTGCTCCAGATCCATGTGGAACCCGCACATAGAGCAAAACGGGTGATTGACGGAGATGGTGGCACCTGCCTCCCGGCAAGGCGCCAGCACCGCGTCATAGTCCTCTACGGTTTTTAAGATGTACGGCGGATCTTGGGGCACCTTTTTGCCCCAAACATTGATGTGACCCAGGTCGTCGGTGATCTCCTGCCCCTGCATGACCAGCAAATTTTTGTCCGTATAGCTGGCCTTTACGGTGTTGTAGTTGTGGTCGGTGATAATGGCGTAGTCCAGTCCTGCCTGCTGGCACGCTTCTACCAGCTGACCGGGGGTCAGCTTGCCATCGCTGTTGCAGGTGTGCAGGTGGGTGTCGCCTTTGAGCCAAATGCGGTTTTCCATAATGTTCACTCCTGTATGCGTTCTTAGATGCAATTTATCTGTGTCGGCACCGGCCGATGGGGTTACGATTTGGGGGCGATCAGCGCTTCCAGCCGGTCATTGTCCCGGGCAAAGCGCCGCTGGCTCACCATCACTACCAGCGTGTCGCCTGCGTGGAGAGTGGTGTCGCCCTTAGGGGTCACGGCAGTGTCACCCCGCTCAATGCTGACGATCAGGCAGTGGCGGCCCCAGTCAATATCTTTAATGCACTTGCCGTCCAGGGCACTACCCAGGGGGAGCACATAGGTCTTGAGCACCTTTTCACCGGGACGGTTGCGGCGGGCAGCCGCTTTGTCCTCCGGGCGCAGCAGATTTTCCAGCAGCGCAGTGTAAATGGGCGTGCTGCCCAGCAGATCTGCCAGCGTGTAGCTGGTCAGGCTTACCACTGCCAGCGGCAGCAGACTGTCCAGGTTGCCGGTCATTTCAAATACCAGGATAATGCCGGTCATGGGCGCACGCACAATGGCGGCAAAGAACCCGGCCATAGACACCACCACCAGCTCCTGCCACAGTTCCGGCGCCAGCCCAAACCAGGCAATGGCCGCCTCGGCATAGATGGCGCCCAGGTAAGTCCCCAGAATCAGCAGCGGGAAGAAGATGCCGCCCGGTGCGCCGGAGGCAAAGGACAGCAGGGAAAATAGGAATTTTCCCAGCAGCAGTAAAATCAGAATTTTAATGGTGGGGTGCTCTTGCAGCAGCAGGGTCACCATGGTGTGGCCACCGCCCAGCAGTTGGGGCACGAACAGCCCCAGCACGCCACTGCAAACGAAAACCAGCATCATACGTACCGGTGCTTTGATTTTGCCGATCCATTTTTGGCCCAGCAACATGAGGGCATTGTAGCCCACGCCGGCCAGCCCCAGCACGATCCCTAATAGCAGCAGGATCCAGTAGCTCTTTAACGGAATGTCGGCGGTGGTGTAGTGAAACACCGTGTTTTGACCGAAAAACAGCTTGGAGATATAGTCTGCCGTAATGGTGGACACAATGCCCATGCACAGAATGTTGCCGTCCAGGGTTTTGTGGATCTCCTCCAGGGTGAACATCATGCCCGCCAGCGGGGCGTTAAGTGCCGCTGCCAGTCCGGCACCGCCGCCGCAGCTGATCATGCGCAGCTGCGTGGTTTTGTCCGCCTTGGTAACCTTGGCGATCCCTTTGGCTGCCATACCACCCAACTGAATACTGGGACCTTCGCGCCCCAGGCTCAGTCCGCTGAGAATGGACAGGGTGCCGCCGGCGATCTTCGCCAACAGCACTTGCCACCAGGGGGCGTCTAGGTGACCGCGAATTTCCCCGGTGATTTGGGGAATACCGCTGGAGGACGACAGAGGCTGCCATCGCACCAGCTGAGAGACCAGGTAGCCGATCCCCGCCAGTGCCGCTAAGAACAGTGCAATGTACAGCGGCTTGCCGGCAATGGCGGTGAGTACCGCATGGTTGGCGCTTTCCGCTTTGCTGAGCAGGAAGCGGTAGAGAGCGGACACCAAACCGGCAACCACGCCCACTTCCAGCCCGCGCACAATGAGGAAGAAAGTCTCTGTGCGGTGATATTCAATTTTGCGAAAGGTAGATTTTTCTTTTTTTCTCATAAATTTGCAGGCAAACGCCTATTCCCTTGTTGAAATTTACTAAATAATTATAGCATAAATTCGCCGATTTGCAAAAAAAGTTAAAATTTGGTGTCAACATACAAATCGACCTTGCAAATCGGGGGCTTTCGTATTATCATAATTCTATCATTTTATTTCTGTTTCGACAAGGATTTTAGGATGGAAGCATTAAAAAAGAAAATTCTCGCCGAGGGCGAGGTCTATGAAGGTAATATTCTTAAGGTGGATTGCTTTTTGAACCACCAGATCGACTTTCCGTTTATGAAAGAGGTGGGGCGGGAGTTCCACCGTCTTTACAAGGACGCCGGGGTGAACAAAATTCTCACCATTGAGGCCTCCGGCATTGCCGTGGGCAGCGTGGTAGCGCTGGAGTTCGCCTGCCCCTTGGTATTTGCCAAAAAGAGCAAGACCAAGAACATTGCCGGCGATGTGTATAAGACCCAGGTGGCGTCCTTTACCCACGGCACGACCTATGATGTGATGGTGTCCAAGCGGTTTTTGACCCCGGAGGATCGGGTGCTGATCGTAGACGACTTCCTGGCGGTGGGCAATGCCCTGCGGGGGCTCATCGACCTGGTGCACCAAAGCGGCGCCACCCTGGTGGGCTGCGGCACCGTGATCGAGAAGGGCTACCAGCACGGCGGCGATCAGCTGCGTGCCGAGGGCGTTCGGGTGGAGTCCCTGGCCATCGTGGAGTCCATGGACCACACCTCCGGGCAGATCTGTTTTCGGGATTAAAGCGGTTATTTGAGCGTGCGCTCTGATAATAAATATTTTTTTCGGAGGAATCGAGAATGAAAATGGCAAAAAAAGTACTTGCAGTTCTTCTCAGTGTCCTGTTCGTTGTAGGCGTATTCACCGCCTGCTCTTCTAACAGCGGCGACACCAAGAAGAAAGAAGACACCACCAATTCTGCAACCAGCAAATTGAAAGTTGGCTTCATCTTCCTGCACGACAAGAACTCTACCTATGACCTGAACTTTATTAAGGCTGCGGACGCTGCCTGCGAGAAGCTGGGCATCACCGACGCGCAGAAGCTGTACAAGACCCAGATCCCTGAGGGTCAGGAAGCTTATGACGCAGCAGTAGACCTGGCGGAGCAGGGCTGCAACATTATCTTTGCAGACAGCTTCGGTCACGAGCCTTACATCATTGAGGCTGCCAAGAAGTACCCCAAAGTGCAGTTCTGCCACTCCACCGGCACCAGAGCTCACACCGAGGGTCTGGCCAACTACCACAACGCTTTTGCCTCCATCTATGAGGGCCGTTACCTGGCAGGTATTGCCGCCGGTATGAAGCTCAACGAGATGATCGAGAAGGGCGAGTTCAAAAAGGACGAGGCCAAGATGGGCTATGTAGGCGCCTTCACCTATGCCGAAGTGATCTCCGGCTACACCTCCTTCTTCCTGGGCGCACGCTCCGTATGCCCCTCCGTTACCATGGAAGTCACCTTTACCGGTTCTTGGTACGACGAGGCTGCCGAGAAGGAAGCTGCCAACAAACTGATCAAGGACGGCTGCAAGCTGATCAGCCAGCACGCCGACTCTATGGGCGCACCCACTGCTTGTGAGTCCGCCGGTGTTCCCAATGTGTCTTACAACGGCAGCACCATCTCCGCTTGCCCCAACACCTTCATCGTATCTTCCCGCATCAACTGGGAGCCGTACTATGAGTATGCCATCAAATGCGTGGCTGAGGGCAAGACCATTGACGCGGACTGGACCGGTACTCTGTCCACCGGCTCTGTGGAACTGACCGATGTAAACACCAAGGCTGCCGCTGCCGGCACCCAGGAGGCCATTGACGCCGCCAAGAAGAAGCTGGAAGACGGTTCTCTCCATGTGTTTGACACCTCTGCCTTCACCGTAAACGGCAAGAAGCTGGATTCCTATAAGGCAGATGTAGACACCGATGCCAAGTATACCCCGGACACCGAGGTCGTTAAGGACGGCTACTTCGCTGAGTCTACTGCTCGTTCTGCCCCCTACTTTGATGTGCAGATCGACGGCATCAAGCTGCTGGACA
>OGXL01001364.1_pt1 | contig 20334 bp, 28 predicted proteins | sample 1576311 | NCBI WGS metagenome assembly OGXL01 (sample SAMEA3541564, study PRJEB24748) | human gut metagenome | biome: human gut; feature: human-associated habitat; material: faeces | place: China | collected 2012 | reverse complement strand
CTCCCACAAATTGTGACGCACATCTTGCAGAAAGCCTTTTTCAAACACGCTCTAGGAAACGACTTCTGAGGAATCCGGCATAAGCTCTGTTCTGATTAAATCCAAAAAGCTCACCTCGTGTATGATTTTTATAAAAATCAAAGACTATTCTGATAGATTTCCATATATGAGAATACTATAATTATAGCATCTGCAAAAGTAAAAAATCAATCGGAAACAATATAGTGATTGGCGCAGGAAGTGTGGTATCCAAAGATATCCCTGATAATATGATCGCAGCTGCCCTGGAAAGTAAACTGATCGTGACTACGCTGAAATAAATTATAAAGGGATGGTGAAGGAGGATGTTTAGTAACATATAGTCAACATGATAGAATAAATGTTTATACTCTATCTTGCATCTTCTATTTATTCATGTTAAAATCTTAAAATATCAAAAATACAATATATACGAGATAAAAAACAGTAGTGAGCTGTTATGAAGATAGGAGATAACAATTAAATGGCAATGAGTCCGATGATGCATTAGTGAAATTTCAGTATTGTTGAAAAACCGCATAAATACAGGCTTTATAAGAATTTTGGACTTATGAGCATTTAACGATAAGTGGTACTCAGTGGTAAGAAATATGCCTGAGTAGAAACAAGACTGTGGTCAAAATTATCGTCGGAAAACAACCTAAACATTTTTTTTAAATTTGCATGGCACTGGGAAACGAATTTGCAATTATCTATTTTTAAAGTAACAGGAAGTTAAATTTAATACAATCATTAAAAAAATCTTTTATGCTTCAGACGGAAATAATGTCTGCTTCATAAAAGATTTTTTGTAATAATATTGTAATATTTATCTTGCACGAGAGGAGGGCACAGGATGATTATACATGCAAGCATGAGAACCGATATACCTGCATTTTATTCCGAATGGTTTACAAATAGAATCCGTGAAGGGTATGTTCGAGTGAGAAATCCCTATAATCCTTTACAGGTCACAGAATATAGCCTTGATCCTGAAGTCGTTGATTTGATTGTATTCTGTTCAAAAAATCCAGTCCCTATGTTGAAGTATATGGATTTGCTGAAATCTTACAGGACATACTGGTATATCACAATCACTCCATATGAAGCAGACATCGAACCAGGATTATTTAAAACAATTGTAAGTAAAAGAAAAATCATCGAAGCATTTCTGCAGATATCAGAAATTGTAGGAGAAGAGCATATTGGCTGGAGATACGATCCGATTTTTATCAATGACAAATATACTATCAAGTATCATTTGGAACAGTTTGAGGGCATATCTGCGGCTTTACAAGGGTATACAAAAAATTGCGTGATAAGTTTTCTTGATTTATACCAGAAAGTAAAAAGGAATTTTCCAGAGGTGAAAATGGTATCCAAAGAGCAGAGAAAATATCTTGGGAAACGTATGACACGTATTGCCACAGAGCACAAAATGATTTTGCGGCCCTGTGGGGAGGGAACGGAACTTGCTGCATTTGGAGCAGACTGTAATGGCTGTATGACACAGCAGATTTATGAAAATGCCATTCATATGTCACTTGACATGCCGAAAAAACAATCCCTTAGAAAAGAGTGTGCATGTTATTTGGGAAATGATATTGGTGCTTATAATAGTTGTCCGCATATGTGCAAGTATTGTTATGCAAATTATGATGAAAAAAGTGTGCGCCTTAATCGTATAAATCATAATCCGAAATCAGCATTTTTGATAGGTGATGATATGCCAAATGACAAGGTTCATAAAGCAGTGCAGAAAAGTTGGATAAATGGACAGATTAGTCTGAATGAGTTTCTTATATGAAAAATAAATTAGGGCTGGCTTATTGAAAGAGAATGTGATAAGGTTAAAAAAGAACATACATTCGAGAGAATGGGGCGGTGTAGTGAATTGAGAAAAACTGAAAAACTAAAGAAAATTCAATTATTGCTGAATCAGAAAAAACTGTATGAGGATCAGTTTGAGGAATTATTAGCTGTAACAGGAGATTGGAAAAGCAATTATACGGATTATCTGATTACAGAACCGATTAATTTTGTGGAGGAATTGAAACGTGTTCCGGAAGCTGATTATGAGCTCTGTACGGCATTGCTTACAATGCTTGTAAAGGAAGAAATTCCTGAAAATGCTTCTGATAAAACGTTTGTGGATCATAAAGGTCTTCTGATTTTAGAAAGAATGAATGAAATACTAAGTGTAGGAGCAAGAGAAGATGAAAGCGGGAGATACAGCCTATCTTGTGGAATCAAATAGATTTGTTCATGAGGTAGAAATTCTCAGATGTAATGGAGAATTGTATATTGTGTGTTTTAAAGATAACGGTGTCGGATTATACTTTAAAGCATATCACTTACTTCTTACGTCTTGGAAAACTGTCAAAAGTATTAGTCAGGCTCCAGAGCATACTGATCGTCAGGACTTCCTTTTTTCCTTCCGTATTGATTCCCAGAATGACGTAAGCGGCAAGCTTACGGATCACTCCATTATCCCGCACAGAATATAAGAAAACAGATAGAAATGCAGATTAAAAACAGATAAAGTAATGACAGATATCAGGTGGCTGTCGTACCAGATTCGTTGATTGGTGCGGCGGCCATATTTTTTTGCCATGTATAGGAAAAAGATAATTTTTCTCATAAAATATAGTAATACTTGACTGGAGTTCTTTCCGGTGGTATATTTATTGCAATGAATAAAATGATAAAATATTCACTGGCGTATATGATAGGGGGAATAAAATGCCGGCCAATTTTACAGAAGAACAGCGAAAAGTAATTCGAAAAAGTCTGCTTACGATTGGCTATGATCTGATCCGTGAAGTAGGATTGAAGAAGATGAAAGTATCCCTGATTGCAGAAAGAGCAGAGATTGCAACAGGAACCTTTTATCATTTCTTTGAATCAAAGGAAACATATGTGTCAGCCTTGATCGAAGAACAGGAGAAGGTCTGGAAGGAGCAGATGATTTCAGGAGTGAAATCTTATGGAAAACTTACTCTGGAACAGGCAGTCCGGATTTTCCGGGAATCATTCCGGAAAGAAAATAATATTTTAATGGAATTTACGCTGGATGACTGGATATGGTTAAAATCGCACAGGACAAAAGACGGATTGTTCAGCAAGGGACACGATGAACTGGAAGTGCAGCAGTATCTGGCCTGTATAGATGGTATCCGCCCGGACCTTGATATCCGGATTATCATTAATTTTTTCAAAACCATTTACAGCATGGCACAGAACAGAGATACTTTCATTGATGAGGTGTTTGAGACGAATGTCGATATGATATTCGAATGTATATACAACTATGTGGTTATACAGGATGAAAAGTAAAGAGAAGTAAGGAAGGGAGAAGTGAATAAGATGGCAGCAAAGATAGTAGTAGAAGCAATTGTTTATAGTCTGGTATATTCGGTTTTCATGCTGGGGTTGTTCAAAGTGCAGGGGGCAAGGAAGCAGCTTTATAATTATCCGCCGGCAATTCAGAAACGTGCAATTGAGAGAGGAATTACGACACAGGAAGAGATGAATGCAAATGCGAAAAGGAACAAAGTTATTGGATTGATTGGAATGATCGTGTTGAGTATTGTGATTACCTGTGGAGTGAATAAGCAGTATACATTTGGGGCAGGATTCATACAGTCTTATATATTTTTTAACGCATTTTCATTGTTTGATGCACTGGTGATCGACAGTATCTGGTTCTGTCATGGAACATGGTGGGTGATTCCGGGAACAGAGGATATGATAGAAGCGTATCATGATTATGCATTCCACTGGAAGTGGTTCTTCCTCAGTCTGGTAATGAGTCTGCTGCTGGCAGTGATTGTCGGGGGAATTGTGGCATTGATCTGATGATTGGCGGATATGATATGGAGTCTAAAGAATAATAAGAGATAAAACATACGATACCTGTTTGGAATTTGTAGGATGAAATTCCAGACAGGTATTTTTATCGCCTTTGAAAATATGTTAAAATAATTTACAAAACTTGCCACCTGCCGATTCTTTCGAACGCATGGCAATTAAGAATATTTATGAGAAAAATATGGAGAAAAAAGAATATGAAATTATCTCTATATGTCAGATATGCCTTATGGTTTGCTATATTTCTAAAGAATCTTCTGCATCTACCCACATCTGTAAATTCCCGTCAAGATACAGCATTGCATATTCTAATGTTTCATCAACTGCAAGTGCGTTTAATGCACAATCCGATCCGGGTGTAGTTTCCAAATTTTTTTCTGATTCCCAGCAGTCAATGCGAAGCATATAGCCTGCACTGGTATAAACATCAATGCTGTTGCACTGTGGGTTGTATTCTGCAAATATTGTTCTCATCGTATCTTATCTCCTCCTAATCATCAGTACAAATATCAGAAGCATTTCAATCAGTTCACCATGTCACTTTTATTTTGTGTTATACGGTTTTATAGATTTTTCTTGGTCTCCGCTGCCGCTTCGGTCGGCACAGAGCAGATGTCCACCGGACATCTTGTGCCCTTGTATTTTCCCTTATTAGAGTTCATAAACACTAGCGGGAAGATATAATACAAGGGAAACAATAAGGGAAAGCTCACCTGTGACACATTCAGTGTTTTCAAGGGGTTTCAGAGAATTTAATAACAAAATATAACAGTTAAATTTCTTAAAACAGGTGAAATCTCAATCGGAATTTGATAATGTCAGGGGCATTGACAAAAAGAAATCATTGTTTTATCATCAAGTTAGCACAGACTAATCATAAGGCAACGGTGCATGTATGTACTTGCTGTGAGGAAGGAATTAAAATGATAAAAAAATTTGTAATAGAAATCGGAATATTATGGGTATGGTTTTTGGTTTATATGGTTATTGTTACCATAAGAAAAGGACCGGTCAGTGCATTATACTTTTATCCAAAGGAAGTGGGTGAAAAGGCAATATCGCTTGGATTAACCACCAGAAAGGAAATGAAAAGCAGGAAATTGTTTGCCCTTATTCTGTTAATTCTGGGAGATTTCTTCATTCCCTATATCATGATTACTAAGGTAAATGGTGCTAATACTTTTACGCAATATTTTATCCAGTATGCAATCCTGTTCTATGGTATGGAATTCTTTGACTGGTTTTTTGTAGACACCCTATGGGTGGCGAAAACGAACTGGTGGATCATATCGGGACTGGAGGATTTGAATCATTTATGGCACGATCCTGGCATCAAAAAATATAAGATGTTGACAATGATTCCCGTTTCCTTAATATTTGCATTGATCTTTGCATTGCTGTGTATGGGACTTGTAAGGATATGGTAAAAGAAGAGAGAAAACAATTGAAATTTATCAAATTGATAAGAAGTATACAGGAGACAAAGAATGACAATTCATGAATATGGAAAACACAATGCAAAGACAGTGGTTCTGGTACATCCATCTGTAGTGATGTGGGATTTTTTTGAATATCTAATTCCTTTATTGGAAAAGGATTGTCATGTAATTATTCCGGCATTGCCAGGATATGATGAAAAAAATTCACAGCAAAATTTTACCAGCGTGGAAAGCATCGCAGGGGAATTGGCAGAGTGGTTAGTAAAAAATAAGATTACCACCATTGATGTTCTATACGGCTGCTCTATGGGAGGCAGTATTGTTTTAAGAATGCTTGCAGATAAGAAAATTACCATAAATAACGCAATATGCGATGGAGGAATCACACCATATCAGATACCGTGGTTACTTACCAGATTTATTGCTGTTAAGGATTTCCTGTTAATCTCCATGGGAAAAATAGGAGGTCTTGGGCTTTTGGAAAAGGCGTTTGCAACAGATGAATACAGTAAGGAAGATTTAAAATATATGGATAAAGTTTTCCGTTTTATCAGTTATAAGACCATTTGGAGAACCTTTGAATCATGCAACAATTACAGGATGCCAGAAGATACTATAAAATATGGGGTAAATTGGAATATTGGTACGGCGATAAAGAGCGCAAAGAAAGAACAAAAGATTTGGAATATGTAAAAAAACATTTTCCACATGTAAAATTTATAGAAATGAAAAACATGGGACATGCCAGTATGGCGACATTATATCCAGAAAACATGGCAGAATGTATTATGAATTTGACAAAATAAGGCATTTCATAACATTGAAAGTTAGATGATATTAACTTAAACAAGGAGGAAAACAGGATGACTGTCGGAGAGCAAAACGAAAAAGTAAACCTCACCGGTGTGCCGGAAACTATGTTGCAGACCATTTATGCCAGAGCAAAAGAAAGCCGGAGCCACGGCGCAATCTGCGATAAAAAAGCGGAGGAGATCGTCGGCAGGCTTGATTACGATTTTTCGCTTGCAGACAAGGATAATGCCATGCACAGCGGCGTCATTGCCCGCACCATCGTGCTGGATCGTCTGACGACAGTATGGCTGACAGCGCATCCCGATAGCGTTGTAGTCAACATTGCCTGCGGGCTGGACACCCGGTGTTACCGGATGAAAGGGTATGCGCATTGGTATAATCTTGACCTGCCGGAAACGATGGCCGTGCGTGCAAAACTCCTGCCGGAGAGCGGCTGGATCTCGCAGGTGGCTATGTCTGCCATGGACAACTGGGGCGATGAGATCAAAGAGAAAACTGCACCGGTGCTTATCATCATCTAGGGATTAACTATGTATTTGTCCGAAGCGGACGTACAGCGGATCTTTACGGTAATCTCCGGGTGCTTTCAAAAAGCAACTGTGTTTGTGGAAATCATGAATCCGATGATTGTGAAGCGATTCAAGGAAAAATCCATTGATGCCAGCAATGCAAAATTTACATGGGGCGTGAAAAACGGCACTGCCTTCGCGGAACTTGTACCGGATTTTTATTTTGCAGAGGAACATAGCCTGACGGAAGGTATGGCAGCCTTTGTACCGGTCTATAAGCTGCTGGACAAACTGCCTGCTGTGCGGAATATTTCCAATAAAATCATTGTACTGAAAAAGGGGGTATAAAAAATGCTGCTGCAAACGATACTGGAAGGACTGGGGCTGACCACAATTTTCAAGAATACAGTATGAAAATGGATTGCGGGGAATGAAGCAGGGCTTCAATTAGAGAATACACAGCATTTGAAAAGAATGAGAAGGGCGGTAGTATCCTGATAGGGTGTTACTGCCTTTTTTTGCTATGAAAAAGTAAAAAAGCAGAAGTAGGACATTTGCTTGAGATTTTCTCTTATTTGAGTTAAAATTATTATAGAAACATTGAAATTCAGGATGTATTTAACAAACAAGTGTTTTCGATTCTTGTAGGCAAAAAATGCCAGAAAACAGGAGGGGTGATATGTGCACTAGAAATGAACTGAATAGTATTTTACAAAAGTTGATACAGATTTATCGCTCAGTATATGGAGAAAATCTTGTTCAGGTAATTTTATACGGCTCTTATGCAAGAGGAGATTATCATACGGATTCAGATGTGGATGTTGTTGCAATCGTGCATGGTGATAGGGAAACATTGCAGAACCAGCTGAAAAAGGTATGGGATTCCTCTTGCGAGCTGGAGTTAGAGTACGATACAATTCTTTCTCCTACCGTAATTCCATATGAAGAGTTTAAACAATACCAGACAGATCTCCCATATTATCGTAACATTTCACAGGAAGGAGTGGTAATTAGTGCCTGATAATCGAAAGGAACTGATAAAATATCGGCTGGAAAGTGCAAGAGAGCGTTTGAACTCAGCAGAAGTATTGCTTATGTCGAAAAGTTATAAAGATTCTATCGGAAGATCTTATTATGCCATGTTTACTGCGGTTCGAGCATTGCTTGCAAAAGATGGCGTTGATTATTCAAAACATGCAGGGGTAATTTCCTATTTCCAGCGAGAGTATATTAAGACACAAAAATTTGAAAAGAAATATTCAAAATATTTGAGCCAGGCATTTCAGATTAGGAACAACACGGATTATGCGGATTTTTTTGTAGTATCATTTGAGGATGCCCGTGAACAGGCTGATAGGGCAAAGGAGTTTTTAACGGCGATAGAAAAGTTTCTAAAAGCAGAAGATATTGGTGAAAACAAATAAAATATTTCATGAAGCAGCTACAGACGGGGTAAGATATATTTCTATACCCTGTCTTTTTTGTATATAAAATTTCTGAAAAGATTCTGCCGAAATGGTAGTATGATACGGAGAATGTAAAAAACGTAGCAGGAGAGAGTAAAAATGAGACTACAGGATAAATTAGTACCGTATCTGGAATATTGTACATATAGGAAGGAACTGGATCAGAAAACAGTAAAAGCATATCGGATCGATCTCAATCAGTATTTTGCTTTTGTTGCTTGCGAAGAACCAGACAAAGAGAAGATTGAGGAATATATTACAGAATTACATAAAAAATACAAGCAAAAAACAGTGAAACGCAAAATAGCTGCATATTGCGAAGCTAAACGGCCGGATTTGCGGAGCAAAACGGTCGCATTCCGTTTCTGAACAGCCGAATTGCTACCAGTCTGTGTAATCTAATCCTTATAATGATAGTAGCCATCTCAGGGATGGTGAATACATCATTTTAAGGAGGATAATGTATGCAGTTGGATTACAAGGACATCATTATCAAACACTACGCGCTATCAATGTCCGGTAGCGAAATAGCTCGTCAGACTGGTTTCAGCAAGTCTGGCGTTAATGACTTCTTGAGAGCATTCAAGAAGTGTGAAGATCTGAGCTATCCATTACCAGCAGGCATCACTAACTATGGTATTGCCCTGAAGGTGTATGGATCTGTACCTGGATCAGGAGGTCGAAATGAGAACATCGAGTTACCTGATTATGAAGAGGCTGCCAAGCTTATGGCTACCCGTAAAAACATGACACTCATGTTTCTTTGGAACCGCTATAAGAAAAAGTGCGAAGAAGAAGGCGCTCGTTTCTATCAATACAGCCAGTATTGTGAACTCTACAACAAGTGGTGTGAAGAGAATTATGAAACCGCCCACTTTGATGCTGTTGTCGCGCAAAAGATGGAAGTTGACTTTGCTGGACAGACGTTTTCCATGACAGATCCTCTTACCGGTGAGATTATGACCATCGTCGTTTTTGTAGCTATCCTGCCTTATTCACAGTATATCTATGCAGAAGGAATGCTCTCAACGAAGGAGCCACAGTGGATTGATGTCAACAATCATGCATTGAATTACTTTGGTGGAGTTCCTGCATTAGTAGTCTGTGATAACTGTAAACAAGCTGTTATCGTTAATCAAGACTGGATTGAACCTGAACTAAACAAGGATTATGCTGACTGGGCTGACCACTATGGCACCGTTATTCTTCCAGCGAAGGTTCGTAAGCCGAAGTTCAAAAGTTCTGTAGAAAACGCAGTAGGCATTCTCGAGAAGGGCTTCTTCCACAAACTTGAAGAACGCCAGTATTTCTCACTGGAACAGTTTAATAAGGATCTCTGGAAGGAACTGGAGGCTCTGAATAAAGAGCCATTCAAGAAGAAAGAACACAATAGATACTACTATTGGGAAGAAGAGAAACTTGAATTGATGCCGCTCCTCTCCATGCATTACGAGTACATGGAGAGAAAAACGGCAAAGGTGTCAAGTGACTTCCACGTACGCTTTGACAATGCTTATTATAGCGTAGATAAAGCGTTTTTGCATAAGAAAGTATCTATTAAGGCATCTTCAACTGTTGTTCGTATTTATTCTCTTGCCGGAGAGTTTCTTTGTGAATGGCCCAGAGCTACTCGCAAAGGACAGTGGTCAACCAATCCTGAACACTTGCCAGATAACTATAAAGGATTCACTCAGTGGAATGGTCCTTACTTTATCCAGAAAGCGCAGCTCATTGGCAGGAATACAGAAACTGTTATCCGGACGATCCTCAAATCCAGACCATACGAAGTACAGACCTATCGTATGTGCTTAGGTATTCTGAACTTTACAAAGAAGTATAGCAATAAGGCTCTGGAGGAGTGCTGTAAGCAGGCGATTGCTCTGAATAAGCAGAAATATACCTTTATTAAAAATACGATATCTGTTGTAGCAGATGATCTCGGAGAGGCAGGATACCGTCATTCCACACCGACAAAGAAAGAACCGGTACGAGGAGGGTATGTAATGCCACCGAAAGCTTCCAGTATCGACACTCTTTTATCACGCAGCAAGGCTCTTGCTGATCAGATGCGAGAGGAGGTCGATGAATGATGCTTACAGGAACTGCACTGATAAATGAACTCGTTGATGAACTGAACGAACTTAAGCTTTCCACTATGGCAGCTACATTGGATGATCTGTATCACAAACCCTGATTTCTGGAAATGGATCGACTTACGCTTATTGCAGAACTGATTGGACCACAGTTTCAGGAAAAGGTCAGCACGACATTAAAGAATCACTTAACAGCTGCACATCTGAAGGGCTCACCTGAAGAATTGTCAGACTGTGTGGACTCTGACAAGCGGGAGTATCTGCCTGCTGGTATAACAGAGGTGCTTTCCTCTTTTGACTTTATTGAAAGAGGTTACAATGTCTGTATTCTCGGAGAATCAGATTCCGGAAAATCTTACCTTGCAAAAGCTATCGGCATAAAGGCCTGCAACCGATATAACGTCGGTTACTTTCACAGCGAGGAACTTCTGGAAAGCATGGTAGCTCTTAAAGAGCAAGATTACGATAAATATGCCCGCAAGATGAAGAAGTATCTCAAATGGGAACTGATCATCCTGGATGATTTCCTGCTCCACACAATCACTGACGAAAGAGAGATTAAAATCCTCTTTGAGCTTCTCGAGAAGCGGAACGAGCAGAGAAAAAGCACCATCGTATGCTCACAGCGTGATCCGGATAACTGGAAAGCGATGATCCTCAACGATGAGGTATCTGCCAATTCCATCATGAAGAGAGCTACAAAACACTACACGATTAAGATTAACACACGATAAGCGGTAATCTTCTAACTAAAAAAGGGACGGCCGTTGGTTTCGGAAAACGGCCGTTCTAAAACAGAATGGCGACCGCTGGATGCCGTAAACTGCAATAGCCTCAGTCAAAGCATATTATGGTTATTTGGAGGAGAATGAATTGATTAAAGAAAGTCCATTTCGAAAAATAAAAGTCAAATTTAAGGAAACTTTGATTCTTCCGAGAATTATACCGTGTGAAGAGATTGAACATTTATTGAATCATATGTATGGCTGTCTGCAGCAGGCATCGGAGGCAGTTTATAAATATTGCCTGAGAGATGTGGCAGTAATCGAGCTTTTCTTTGCAACCGGGGCCAGAGTTTATGAGATATCAAATATACGGGCAGAAAATGTGAATCTGAATACTGGGCTGATTCAACTCATGGGAAAAGGAGCGAAAGAAAGATATGTTCAGATTGGTAGTACCTCAGTGTTGAATATTTTGCGGAAATATTATGCTGAAAACAGAGCGGCGATTAAAAAAAGTGGATATTTTTTTGTAAATGGCAGGGGCAACCGGTATACGGAACAGTCCATTCGACTGATGCTAAAAAAATATACCGCTCAGGCTGGAATAGAAAGAAATATCACGCCGCATATGTTCAGACATTCATTTGCAACATATCTGATTGAGGAAGGAGTGGACATAAGCTGTGTACAGCGGATACTGGGGCATTCTTCCATAAAGACAACACAGATCTATATTCATGTGGCAGCCAGAAAACAGGCAGAAATCTTACGGGATATGCACCCGCGGAATAATATGAAGATCATAGGAGTAGCGTAAAGGAACGCATAAAGATACATATATAAAATGCAGGAGAAGAGATCGGCGGAAAAGGGCGGTCTTTTTGGCGTATAAATATTATAGGGTAATTGGTGAACAAATGTTAGAAGACGAAAATAACTGGATTTTGAGATGAATTTTATGGAAAAAGACAGATGAAGTTGTTATAATTATATAAATAATTAGGAATTATCCTTTATCTTAGAAGCATCTACAATAAGCAAGATACGTGTATGTTTACAAGAAAAGTAAAAAGAATAATGTTAAAAATATTAACAAAATTAGAATAAGAATTGATTTTTGAGATATAATAAGATATACTAAATACAGGTGAATGAAGCTGAAAGGAGATGTGATGGAGATGAAGTACGTTATTCGGCTTTTGGGAATGGAGATAAACAACATAAAAAACGTAATACACGGTGAAATTGAAATGCCCCAAAATAAAAAAGGAAGCATTTTAGGAATCTATGGAGCTAATGGATCTGGAAAAACAGTAATTGTGGACTGTATGGTATTGCTGAAATATCTTCTTTCTGGACGTCAGATCCCGTCGAATTTTTATTACTATATAAATGAAGCAAGTGATACCTCCACTGTAAAGTATCGCTTTGAGCTGAAAATCGAAGAAAAATGCTATCTGGTAGAATATGTATGAGCGTTTTTCTAAGGATATCCAGAATGTCATTGCACTTGGAGTCGCAGAGCAGGCAACACAGAACTATAATGAGGAAAAGGGCGTTCCAGAGGTAAGTTCCTTTTTATTTTCAAGAAAAGCGCAGGAAGTCTTTGAAAAAGCCGAGGGTGAAGCTGCATTGCTTGCTCTACTGAGTCAGTGTTTTCAGAAATATGGAATTTATGCTCTTGCTGTTGTTGAAAACGCACAATACGGCTACTTATCCTTAAATTTGGAAAGTATGCCGGTTAATATTGACTGGTCGGACACGATACCAAAAAAAGGTGAAGGCATCTTCTTACGCTTCACAGATATAAATGTGGTGCCAAAAGAAGTTTTTCCTTATGTAGCAAATACGATCAAGCAGATCAACATTGTAATGAAATCATTAATACCTGAGATCAACATAGAAATTTATAATGCGTTTGATAAGCTGCTGAAGGATGGAAAAGACGGAGTGCAGTTTGAAATCATTGCCATGCGTGGAGAGAATCGGATTCCGCTTTTATATGAATCCGCAGGAATAAAGAAGCTGATTTCTATTTGCAGTAATTTAGTTGCCTGCTATAACAGGGAGTCTTATTGTCTTGTGGTAGACGAGCTGGATTCTGGTATTTATGAGTATTTACTGGGAGAATGCCTGGAAGTTATGCAGGATAAAGCTAAAGGACAATTAATTTTTACGTCACATAACTTACGCCCATTGGAAATCCTTGAAAACGATTCTCTGCTTTATACGACTGTGAATCCCGAGAATTGCTATATAAAATCTACGTATATCAAAAATACGCAAAATACCCGATTATCTTATTTGCGGACGATTAAGCTTGGCGGGCAAAAAGAAAAGCTCTACAATGAAACAAATATATATGAGATGGAGCTTGCTATGAGGCGGGCAGGAAGGATACGTGCTAATGACTAAAAAAGTTATTCTGTTTCTTGTAGAAGGGCCGACGGATGAAGATGCACTGGCTGTTATATTTACGAAACTGGTAAACGATCATGAACGAAATATTTTGATGCGCATATAGAGGCAAAAAATAGGGATCGGCTGATCCGTAGAAATCTAAGCAAGAGAAAGATTGTATATTCTTTGTATAACCGGGAAACTGTGGCAGGATTTCCCTACGAGATCTACTATTTTTCCAGAAATATGGAACATGTGCTGCATGACCGGGCAGAAAATCTGACTGATGATGAAAAGGAAGATCTGGCATTTGACATCGCAGACCAATATACAGATCAGCTGGAAAAATTCCTGGAATATTTACATGACGATGGTTTTTATGTATGTGGTACTTATAAAGATACCTGGGAATTTATCATGGATGGAAATAATTCACTGAATCGTTATTGCAGTTATTGCAATGTGGCTGTCTTTTTTGAACAGCTGGAAATTGGGTAAAACTGGTAAAAAAATCCGTTGACTTTTACCGTATTCTTCCATTGTAAAATTTTTTGCTGATCCGAAAAACGGAACTTTGGGAAACAAATAAACCACCTGCTATGCGGGTGGTTGTAGTTATCCTGCTTTTCGGAGCATTTATGGGAACATGGATGAAAGACAAAACTTTTGCTTTCCTAGATGGGAAGTTTGCGAAAAACGAAACCCATGATTTTATTTAAATGCTTGCAGAAATTTAATGGAAAATTTCTAAGAAATATAACATTTTAATTTTCAGGTCTTTCTGGATGGACAGGAACAATAATGGTCTATCCGGGAAGGCCTCTTTTTACTGCAGGAATGTTGTAAAACGGAACTTTTGATGGAAATACGATTGCAGAAAAATAAAAAAATGTTAGTTCTGGCTATCATGTCCAGTATGCCGAAAATCATTTGGAGAAGGCGAAGGACGTGTTTATGAAAGTGATGAAGATCCTCTGGATTTATATAGCCCAGTGGAAGGAAAAATAGAAATTAAACTGAGATGATAAAAAAATATAAAAAAGGAATTGACAATTGTATTCTACAGTTGTAGAATACAATTAACTTCTACAGATGTAGAAAATAAAATTCTAGGAGAATCCACGATGAAGACAAAATTTATGACACTTATAACGGTAGCAACACTTGGGATTTTTTCAGCTGCAACGGTTATGGCAGCAGGAAATAACGATTTCTATACACAGCCGCCGGCTGGATCTGAATGGGAAAAAGCAGATACGGAAGGTACCTATGCAAGCTATACGAACGGAAATGATTATGTAAATATCTATAAATATTCACTGGAGGATGTCAAAACAGGGATTGCCAAATGTAATGACACATACGATGCCTGCTATCAGACAATTTATTCAGAGGGAAACAGCCTGTATATGGCAGTGGGATATGCAAAAGATGCAGATGACATCAGTGACGTCAGAAAATTTGTAGAATATATTTCTTATCCTGGAAATCCTTCACTTACCAGACAGGAGAATGAAAACCAGACCGATGATTCTGATAAGGCAACTACAGATACTGCCAGTCAGAAGTCAGGAGGAGATTCAGATTCCTCTGATACAGAAGAAAATGCTTCTACAAAATCCTCGGACAGCAATGATGATTCCGATATCCTTACTACTTCACCAATGACATTAGTTGACAGTGATGGAAATACTATTGAGATTAATTACATTCTTCACAAAGATTATTCTTGTGAATATCGTGGAGATGATGGAATGAACTACACCGATAATGGGGATGAAACTTATACCGACGAAAATGGAAATATCTACTCAGCTCTGAATGATGACACTCATCATCTGGGACATACGTTGAAACAGCATGACCTTCAGGATGCAAACGGTAATACTGTGACGGTTACGGAAACCACAAATGGTGATTATTATTTCCAGGACGAAAATGGTACAGGATTTACGGACAACGGAGACGGGACATGGAGTGATGAAAATGGCAACAGTTATACGGAAATAGACTGATAGTGGTCAGTAGCTGCAGGAATGGCAAGGACATTTGCGAATTGTGCAAAAGCCCTTGCCATTTCCGTGAACCGTGGTAAAATAGAATTATTCCTACATTTGTAGAAAATATGTAACAGGAGGTATGAAAAAGTGAAAAAAACTTACCAGAGACTTCCGGAATCAGAGCTGGATATTATGCTCGTTCTTTGGAATAATACTCCGCCGATGACCAGACCGGAGATTGAGAAAGTGATCAATATGAAGAAAAAGCTTGCATCAACAACAATTTTGTCATTGCTGACCAGATTGGAGAACAAAAATTTCGTGGAAGTGACGAAACAGGGAAAAATGAATCTGTATACACCCTTGGTTTCGCAGTCAGATTATCAGGCACATGAAAGCCAGAGTGTTCTTGAGAAACTTTATGGGAATTCACTAAAAAAGTTTGTAACTTCACTTTATCATGGAAAGAAGATCAGCTCGGAAGAAGTCCAGGATCTCAGTGAATTTCTTAAAAACTTGGAGGACAGAGAGGAATAGCAAATTATGGAAGTTCTTATTCTGCATATTCTGAAACTGAATATTATTGCAGCAGTAGTAATTTTACTGGTAAAAGTGCTTGCGACTCTGTTTAAAGGACGTGTATCAGCGAGATGGAAGTATTTTATCTGGCTGTTAATTACGATAAGCCTTTGTGTTCCGGTGCGCCTTCCGGAGAATCTGGCACTGGTGGATTTCAAAGTACTTAAAAGCAGTCAACAGAATACGCAAAACCCGAAGATAACGGATTACGCAGTCAGACCAGAGGAAAGTCAGAAGATAACAGAAACCGTATCATCTGCGAGCAATGACATGAAAAATCTGACAGAAATCCCGGAACAAAAGAGAACTGTCAGGTACGAATCAGATAAATGGCTGGGAATTGTGGCTGTGATTTTTGCTACTCTCTGGCTGAGCGTAGCGGTACTTAAACTGACAGGAGAATTGCTGGCATATTATTTTTCTATAAGGAATCTGGAACGGATGAGTCTGCAGGTAAGTGATACGGTGAGTATTCAGATGTACCGTGCAGCGTGTCAAAAGAAGCACGTACGCAGAATACCGGAGCTCAGGCAAAACGCAGGTCTTACCACGCCGCTTCTTGCAGGACTTTTTCATACAAAATTGTATCTACCAGCAACCGGGTATTCAGCAGAAGAAAGAAAACTTATCTTTTACCATGAACTTACACATTATTGCCATCGGGATCTCTGGTATAAGATGCTCCTTCGAATCTGTGCATCGATATACTGGTTCAATCCCTTTCTTCTTATCATGCTGAAAGAAGCGGATAAGGATATTGAAAATCTGTGTGATACAGCGGTTGTTCGCAGAGTTAATAAAAAGGAACATAAATTATATCGACAGCTGCTTCTCAGGACAGTGGCCATGGAAAATCAGATTCCATATGTGACAGCAAGTCTTAATGACAGCGAAATGGTGTTTAAAGATCGGATTCTGTATATGGTGAACATTCGGAAACTCCGCAAAGGAATTCTTCCGGGAATTCTTGTGACGCTGCTGCTTGCAGGCGGTAATCTGGTATTTAATGTCTCTGCCGGGACAGATACAGTTTCAGTAGAGACGGAGAAGTCTGGTATTGAAAAAAATGCAGATCCAGAGAAAAATAATGTACCGGATTATGCACCGTTTTCTGAAATGGTAACTATGCAGAAAGCTGCTGAAACACAGGACGAAGGAGGAGTGACAGAGAATACAGATACAGAGGATTCTGTAGACGAAGAGGAAAAAGCGGATGCGGAAACAAATGATGAACCTGCCATGGAAAACAGCGGACAGGTAAGTGAAACGACCGATGATGGAATTACCTCTGACAACAACGGGTCTGTTTCATCTTATGAAAATCTGCCAGCAGGCGTACCATATACCAGTGGATTCACTACTACTTCCGGTGTAGCATCAATTGTAGCACCGGGTGGAGGAGATGAAGAATCCAGAGTTCTTTACGATAACGGAGATGGGACCTATTCTGATGATTATGGGAGCCGATACAGTTATCAGGGAGATGGAAACTGGGCAGATGCCAATGGAAATTCATATCGTACCTGGAATGACGAAGGTTATCATTTCGGAAACCAACTGGAACAGCATGAACTTCAGGGCAGTAACGGTACTGTTAATGTAATAGAAACAACAAACGGAGATTATTATTATTGTGACGCAGATGGGGTCGGATACACAGACAATGGTGACGGTACCTGGACGGATGAGAATGGGAACATCTATACAGAATAAAAGAAAGCGTTTTTCGAAACCAAAAAGAATCGAAAAACGCTTTTTTCATATATGACATATAAAAAATGGGATTATAAACGATGACACATTATTGGCGAATATCTACCAGTCCTTTTTTCAGTATATATTCAGAGAACTCATACGAAGCTCCGTCCCCAGTCGCATTCAGATACAGATTTTTAAGGTCGCTTTCATTTACGATCCAGGCCATGTTCAGCTGCACACTTTCGCCTGGTTTTATAGAGGAAATATAGTTTCCACCGTTGCCATAATTTTCAGAGACGCTATAATATACCATTTCCCCTGTCTTTGCCACGCCGGTCCAGCTAATGTAGTCATAGCCATCGCCGGCCTGTTCTGTTGGAATGTAAAGCTGTACTTTTCCATTTTCCTTAGTCAGGGTCAGTAAAGCACCAAGATAAAGCATATGGTCGATTTCCTCATTTGAATGATTGGTATAGGTAACTGTAACATAGACCAGTTTCTGATTCACTTCCTCTGACTTCACAATTTCATCCAGAGAATCGATTCCGTCGCCAGACTTCACATAATTCAATGTGTTTGTAGATAGCTTTCCATCAGCATCAATGGCTTCCGTCCATTTTTGCGGTATTTTGTCCGGATCGAGAAGCTGAAGATCATCAGAAATTTGAACAGAATCTACCTTTGCAGAAATCGTTTTTTCCAGATATTCACCATTTGTGTTTTCACCAATCACATCCAGATCAAAGGTGTCACCAATTTGGTAAATAGGCAGTTTTTTCTCATTTACAGAAGTACTTATTTCATCATTATCAGCTTCTGTCTTTTCAGATATCATCTCTCCGCTCCATGTAGGCAATCCGGCGGTCTTTACCATAGTCGTGTTTCCCTCGATCACCAGATTCTCTGCAACTTTTATGGCTTCATCCTTTGGCACATCATCTCCGATGTAGATCATAAGCACACGATATAAATCCGGGCAGACAAGGTAAATTCTCTGGTTAATAGCCCCGTTTTCGGTAATGCTATTATATTTGAGATATATCCCCTGGTATTTTCCAAATGTACGCTCTTCACTATCAATAACATTCTGATCCTGTACTACCTGTCCCAGATCATTTTTATCCAACAGGACAAATGAAAAACTGAACCCGCCAGTCATGTCATGCTCAGGATATTGGAGATGGTACTCGTCAATCCAGCTCATGCCCTCCGGAACATATTTAGCAGACAGATCTACCTCTGGGACCTCATCTGGAAGCACGGTCTTCTTTGCTGCATCACCAGCATCAATTTTGACTGAAACACCATAAGAACCCTGTTTTTCCAAAAACCAGTGATACAGATTTGCTCCTGCATATACTGCTGTGGAAACTGCCAGCGCACACGCAGCTGCCACTGCAGCAACTTTCGGAGCTGTCCATCGTTTTCTTCTTCGCAGATTCGACACTTTATTATCCGCCAGCTGCTTTGCCACCTCATTTTGAATCATATTATGGATAAAATCCGGTGTTTCGGGAATATCGTTTTTCATATCTTCTAATCTCATATTGACACCTCCTGTAATTCCTGCCTTAATTTTCCTCTTGCCCTTGCAAGTCTCTTTTGAACGGCACCTTCCGATATTTCAAGGATCTGGGCGATTTCTTTTACACTGAAATCTTCTATATAGTATAGAATAACGGGTAAACGCAGTTCCTCTTTTAAGGAATTTACGGCTGTATATAATTCACTGTAATTCTTTGTTTTTTCTGATTCCGGTTCCTGTCTGTCAGCTAGATTTTCCAATGGGATAAATTTACTGGATTTACGCACAAGACTGTAACATTCGTTGATTAAGATACGGATTAACCAGGTCCGGGCATAGTTATCGTTTTTTAATGTACCGATGTTGGAAAAAGCCTTCACAATTGTTTCCTGAATAGCATCTGCACAGTCATGGTCACTAAATAAAATCGTTTTTGCAGTTGAGTATAATTGTCTTTCTGAATCCAGGATCAGAGATCCAAGTTGTTCCTTTGTCATTTAAACACCACCTCTTTTTTTGCCAGCCAGCATTTTCTTTACATCTATTAGACGTGCAGAAATCAAAAATATCCCTAATAATTTATTCTTTTTCTTATAAATGGACAAGTTCGTGGTTTTGCACAAAAAAAGATGTCTACTTTCGATAGTATTCCATAATGAAAGAGATAAAACAAGTATTTGCAAAAGGATATTTTTAAAATTAGATTTGTTCATGGGTGTTATTTGTGATTACTTTCATGCTAATGTGTATTATCATATTAGCATGAAAAAATATATGATTCAGTCTGAAAGATTAGATTTGTTGTTGCATGAATGTGAGGGAATAATCCAGACATTTCAAGTTCTAAATAATGGAATTAGTAAGTCTGTGTTTTATGCATATTATAATGTACCCATAACCGTGGACACGATATATTTTGAGTTCCCTCATTTATGAACACATCTAAAATGCTGTTCCCTTATTATTGGACATTTTCTCAAATCATGGTAGCATCATGGTTTATCGGATTGTTTATAGATGTAAATATTGATTTTGGTGATCCTCAAGGATTTTGGACTCTTAGGGAGCTGCTTCCTGTTTTGGCAATGGGGATTTGTATTCTAAAAGCTATCAAAAACAATGAGAAGAAATAAATTGGAATTTAGAAAGGGGTGCACTGCCATGCTGAGAAAGTTGAATTGTTTTTTAAACATCGTTAT
>OGXL01001361.1_pt1 | contig 20357 bp, 16 predicted proteins | sample 1576311 | NCBI WGS metagenome assembly OGXL01 (sample SAMEA3541564, study PRJEB24748) | human gut metagenome | biome: human gut; feature: human-associated habitat; material: faeces | place: China | collected 2012 | reverse complement strand
AGGGCGAAGTCGTGGAAAAATCGGACAAGCTCCTGGTGGCGCCCAAGTGTCTGCAGAACAGAGTGCTGGATATGATCGACGAGGAAATCAGACTCGCGCAGAGCGGTGAGGAGGCTTACATCGGACTGAAGCTGAACTCGCTGACAGATAAAAAGATTATCGACAAACTCATCGAGGCCTCCTGCGCGGGCGTGAAGATCGACATGATCATCCGCGGCATTGCCTGCCTTATACCGGGCGTGGAGGGAAGTACAGAGAATATCCGGATCATCAGCATTGTGGGAAGATTTCTGGAGCATTCCAGGATCTACATCTTTGGCCGGGGCGAGAGGGCAAAGTACTACATTGCCTCCGCTGACTTTATGACAAGAAACACAGTCCGCAGAGTGGAAGTGGCAGCTCCTGTTCTGCAGGAGAATTTAAAAGAGCGGCTGCAGATGATCTTTGACACTATGCTGCATGACAACCAGAAGGCCAGAGAAGCCTGCAGTGACGGGGATTACAGGCATGTGGTTCCGCAGTCAGGCGAAGAGCTTTTGAATTCCCAGGAGTATTTTTACCAGGAGGCCTATGAGAAGGCGGGAAAAGTGTAACATAGAGAAAAGGTGTTGAGAGACATGATATGGAGACTTGGCGAGCGGCTGGAGGAGCTTGACCAGGGGGAGTGGGAGGCGGAGGGGTGCCCGGCCGTCTTCCTGACAGACTCCCGGAACGCCAGAAAAGTACTGGACCTGGCCGGGATCCAGTACGAAAATGACATCCAGCTGGGGCAGATCGGCTTCTGTAAGCTGGAGACACAGCAGGAGTGCCTGGTGGGAACCCTGTGTATTCCCAAGCTGCTGGATGTGCTTGGAAGCCGTTACCGGATCTATTTTTTCATCAATCAGGATCACGTAGTTCTTGTGGATGACGAGGACTTTTCCATGCGTCTGATCCGCAGGATCAAGAGAAAAAAGACTCATCAGGGTGAGACGAAAGAGAGATTTATCTACAATTATATTGCAGAGTTTATGAGCAGGGACCAGGAACTTCTCATGCAGTACGAGAAGACTCTGATGGGGATGGAGGAGGACGCCATGCAGGGGAAGATCGAGCGGTTCCAGCAGGAGCTGATGCCCATCAGGAGAAAACTTCTGAACCTGCGCAGCTACTACGATGAGATGATGGATATGGGGCGTGAGCTGGAGGAAAATGAAAATGGCTTTTTTGCCAAAAAGCAGCTCAAATACTTTGGAACACTGTCAGACCGGGCGGACCGCCTTATGAGCCGCACTTCCCACCTTCTGGAATACGCACAGCAGGTGAGGGATGTATATCAATCCCAGGTGGACGCAAGGCAGAACAACAATATGCAGTTTCTGACTGTGCTATCCACCATTTTCTTTCCCCTGACGTTGATCACCGGCTGGTACGGCATGAACTTTCAGAACATGCCGGAGCTGAAGAATGGATATCCTGGTGTCATCGTGCTGAGTCTTATCGTCATTATCGTCTGCATCCTGATCTTCAAGAGAAAGAAAATATTGTAAACATGCACGTTCGCAAAAAAATGGGAGGAGCCTGCCTTACGCAAGTTCCTCCCATTTTTCATACAGCTCTTCCAGCTGGGCGGCTATGTCAGCCTTTTCCTGTGCCAGCTCCTGGCATTTTACAGAGTTGGTGTAGACTTCCTCCGTAGCCATGAGCTCGTCGATCTGTGCGTCACGCTCTTCCAGGCAGGTGATCCGCTCCTCGGTCTTTTTCAGATCATTCTGCCTTTTGCGCTCTCTGGCCTGTGCCTCTTTCTGTTCCTGCCAGCTTTGTTTGGCCTCAGATACAGGATCAGCGGAGGCGGATTTCCCTGCCTTCACTGTAGCGGGAGAGGACGGGGAAGCATAGGCGGCAGTCAGTTCCTCCTTCTTTTCCAGATAGTAGTCGTAATTGCCGATATAGTTGACAAATGTGCGGTTTACAAGTTCCAGGACGCGGGTGGCAGTCTGATTGATGAAGTACCGGTCATGGGATACATAGAGGACGGTACCGGTATATTTGTTGAGTGCGTTTTCCAGTATTTCCTTTGACGCGATGTCCAGATGGTTGGTGGGCTCGTCCAGGATTAGGAAATTTGCCTCTGAGAGCATCAGCTTAGCCAGAGATACACGGCCCCGTTCCCCGCCGCTTAAGTCCCCGATCCGTTTGAACACATCGTCCCCTGTAAAGAGGAAGGCAGCCAGCATGTTGCGGATTTGAGTGTTGGTTAGGTCCGGGTAATCGTCGGAGATTTCCTCGAACACAGTCTTGTCCATGTGGAGGACGTGGTGTTCCTGGTCGTAGTAGCCCACATGGACATTGGCCCCCAGAGTAAAGCTGCCGCTGTCTGCGGGGAGCACGTCGTTCAGGATTTTAAGAAGCGTGGTCTTTCCGGTTCCGTTGTCCCCGATGATAGCCACGTGCTCACCTCTGCGGATGTCAAAACTGACATCTGTAAAGAGAGTTTGGTCCGGAAATGATTTGCTCAGGTGATCTACGGAGAGGACATCGTTTCCGCTGATACAGGCGGGCTCCAGTGTCAAATGGATGTCCGTCTTCAGTTCAACCGGCTTTTCTATACGCTCTATTTTGTCCAGCATTTTTTCCCGGCTCTCCGCGCGTTTGATGGACTTTTCGCGGTTAAAGGAGCGGAGTTTCTCGATGACAGCTTCCTGGTGTCGGATTTCCTGCTGCTGGTTCATGTATTCCTTCAGCCGGGCATCACGGATCTGTTTTTTCTTTTCCGCATAGGCAGTATAATTCCCCAGATACGTGGTGAGCCTCCCCTGCTCGATCTCCACTACCTTTGTCACCACTCGATTTAGGAAATACCGGTCGTGGGATACGATGAGAACCGCCCCGGGGTAATTCAGAAGATAGGTCTCCAGCCAGGAGATGGAGTTTAAGTCCAGGTGGTTGGTGGGCTCGTCAAGGAGCAGCACGTCCGGCCTGGTGAGAAGAAGTTTTCCCAGGGATACCCGGGTCTTCTGGCCGCCGGAGAGAGTGTCCACATCCTTAGAAAAATCCTCCTCGCTAAATCCCAGACCCTTGAGGACACCGGTAATCTCGCTCTCATAGGCGTACCCGTTTTCACGCTCGAACCGCTCTGTAAGGCGATGGTAAGTGTTCAGCCTTTCTGTAAGGGCATCCCCTTGCAGGGCGGGAAGATCTGCCTCAATCTGACGGATTTCTTTTTCAATGGCAATGATCTGAGCTTTGGCAGTCTTTACCTCCTCGTAGATGGTGTTTCCACCTGTCAGATCCTGATGCTGAGCTAGATAGCCCAGTGTGCGGCCCTTGGCCAGGGTGACCGTACCCCTGTCCAGCGGCAGTTCTCCCACGATCATTTTCAGGATGGTGGATTTTCCAGCTCCGTTTATGCCAACCAAAGCAGCCTTTTCGTGATCTTCAATGTGGAAAGAGCCGTCCTTTACAATGACTTCTTCCCCAAATATTTTTTCTATATTGTGACATGCCAGTATCATGATATACCTCCTGCGTAAAAGCCGCATATTTTACAGCATTATCTATTATATCGGGGAACTCGTGGCATGTCAATTTCCGGAAGGAGAAGGTTTCTGATTCGTGGAACTTTTAGGAACAATAAATTGACTTTACAGTGACAATTCTATATAATAAATCTGAGAAACTAAAATGGAAGGTGGATAAAGTGGAAGGCAGAGAAATTTCGCAGGCAGTCATACGTAGACTTCCAAGATATTACCGCTATTTAGGAGAGCTGCTGGAGAATGGCGTGGAGCGCATTTCCTCCAATGATCTCAGCAAGAAGATGCATGTGACAGCATCCCAGATACGGCAGGATCTGAACAACTTCGGCGGCTTCGGCCAGCAGGGGTATGGATATAATGTAAAATATCTCTATACAGAGATAGGCAAGATACTTGGCCTGGAGGAAGACCATGACATGGTCATTATCGGGGCAGGTAATCTTGGACATGCGCTGGCAAACTATGCAGCGTTCGAAAAACGAGGTTTTGTGCTCAAAGGTATCTTTGATGTGAACCCCACATTGAAAGGAATGACAATCCGTGGCGTTCCCATCCATATGATGGATGAGCTGGAAGCGTTTGTTACGGAAAACAATATAGAGATCGGCATCCTGACGATCCCGAAAACAAAGGCGATCGAGGTTGCCAACCAGCTGGTGGCGTACGGAGTAAAGGCAATATGGAACTTCGCACATACGGATCTCAATCTTCCGGATGATGTGATCGTTGAAAATGTCCACCTGTCAGAGAGCCTGATGAGGCTGTCCTACAATATCAGCAGATACAATGAGGAACAGAAAAAATCAGAGAAGTAACAGGACTTTGTGACGTGTAAAGCCGGCGTGTGTAAGGCAGACCTTCTTTACACGTCTTTTGCGTTGCCGTAGGCCGCAAAGCCGGCAGCCGGGCGGCGTGCCCTGTTTACGCCATGGGGAAGGAAGGTGATTTTATGCTATTTTTGCCTGATGGAAGACAGATGAAAGCGGCAGACAGCTATACGATACGGGAAAAGAAGATCCCGTCGCTGATCCTGATGGAGCGGGCGGCCCGCACCTTTGTGGAGACCGTGATGGAGAGGAAACTGGATCTGTCCAACGTCTGTGTGGTGTGCGGCTCAGGAAACAACGGGGGCGACGGTTTTGCCATCGCAAGATTGCTGCTGGAAAAAGGCGGCTGCGTGACTGCAGTGATGGCCGGGAATCCGGACCACTGTACAGAGGAGACGCTGCGGCAGATGGAGCTTTTCAGAGAGGCCGGAGGGACGGTAGGAAACTCTTTTGAAGAGGGAGAATATAGTATACTGATAGATGCTGTATTCGGAGCAGGATTAAGCCGGCGTGTGGAGGGAGATTATCTGGCCTGCATAGAGGCCATGAACCGCTCCGGAGGCGTAAAGCTGGCGGTGGATGTGCCGTCAGGAGTTTCCACCACTACCGGAGAAGTAGCTACCAGCGCATTTAGAGCAGATCTGACAGTGAGTTTCCAGTGCGCAAAGCTGGGCTGCGTCCTCTACCCCGGGCGAGATTATGCCGGCGAGGTAACCGTGACAGATATCGGAGTCGACACTTCCGTGCTGGAGGGAGACAGGGAGGCTGCCTACGCGCTGGAGGAGAAGGATATAAAAACCATGCTCCCCAAGAGGCGGCCCAACTCCCACAAAGGAGATTACGGGAAAGCGCTGATCATAGCGGGCAGCCGTGGCATGGCAGGGGCCGCTTACCTGGCCGCTCTGGCAGCCTACAGGACCGGAGCCGGACTTGTGCAGATCTACACGCCTGAGGAGAACCGGACGATCCTGCAGACCCTGCTGCCGGAGGCCATCATCCGCTGCTATGACTTCTTTGATGAGAAGGAGCTGCTGCGGCTTTTGAACTGGGCTGATGTGGTCAGCATCGGTTCTGGGCTGGGCACAAGTGATAAATCCCGGCGTATCCTGCAGACCACACTGGAAAATGTACAGGTTCCCTGCGTTGTGGATGCAGATGGCCTGAATCTGCTGGCGGAGCACAGCCGATATCTGAGCAGGCTGCCCCACGATCAATTTGTCTTTACTCCCCACATGAAGGAAATGTCCAGGATTGTGAAAAAACCTGTGGAGGAGCTGCAGAGGAACCGAATGGAGATCCTGACCCAGTTCACCGGAGAGGCCCGGATCACATGTGTGCTGAAGGACGCAAGGACCTGTATATGCAGGCAGGGAGAACATCCCTATGTGAACCTGTCCGGGAATGCTGCCATGGCAAAGGCCGGAAGCGGCGATGTGCTGGCAGGCGTGATCACAGGACTGATCGCCCAGGGGATGACCTGCTTTGATGGGGCAGTGCTGGGCGTGTACCTGCACGGACTTGCAGGGGAGGCGGCAAGGGAAGAAAAAGGAATATACAGTGTGCTGGCAAGAGATCTGGCAGACGCAGTAGGGACGGTATTGAAAAGACTGGAGGAATAGAGCATGAAGGAATACACCAGGATCTGCGCCAGGATCGACCTGGATGCGATCGAGTACAATCTGGAGATGATGAGAAGAAGGGTTCCCTCCGACACGAAGATGATCGGCGTCATCAAGATGGACGGCTACGGACACGGGGCGGCCCAGATCGCCAGATCCGTCATGGAGGAAAAGGATTATGTCTGGGGCTACGCGGCCGCCACACCGGATGAGGCCGCTCTGCTCCGAAAAAAAGGGATACAAAAGCCGATTCTTGTCCTTGGCTGTGCCTTCCCGGAGCAGAGGGATGAGATGATCCGCAAAGATATCCGCATGACATGCTACACCTGGGAGATGGCTCAGGACATTTCCGAGAGAGCGCAGAGACTTGAGAAGAATGCAGTGATCCATATCAAGCTGGACACAGGTATGTCCAGGCTCGGCTTCCTCATCAGCGAGGAGAGCGCCGATACCATCGCCCGGATCACGGAACTTCCAGGCATTGAAGCAGAAGGGATCTTCACACACTTTTCCAAAGCGGACGAGACAGACAAAACCTTTACAAAGAATCAGATAGAAAAATATCTGTGGATGAAAACACAGCTGGAGTCCAGGGGGATCCGCTTCCCATTCTGGCACTGCTCCAACAGCGCAGGCATTATCGATATGCCGGAGGCGGCCATGGACCTTGTCCGGGCAGGGATTTCCATGTACGGGATGTACCCCTCCGGGGAAGTGAAAAAGGAGCTGGTTCCCCTGAAGCCGGCCATGGAGCTGATCAGCCACGTGGCCCATGTAAAGTGGGTGGAGCCGGGGACGTATGTCAGCTATGGGGGAACCTATGTCACAGACAGGAGGACCAGGATCGTCACCGTGCCGGTGGGCTACGGGGACGGGTATCCCAGGAGCCTCTCCAACAAAGGATATGTGCTGATACACGGAAAGAAAGCCCCCATACTGGGCAGAGTGTGCATGGATCAGCTTATGGTGGATGCCACAGACATAGAAGACGTACAGTTTGGAGACCGCATCACGCTGGCGGGGGAAGAAGATGGAGTGCGCGTCTCTATCGATGAGCTGGCGGATCTGTCCGGCAGATTCAACTACGAGTTTGTGTGCAATATAGGGAAACGCGTGCCCAGGGAATATGTCCGGAACGGCCGGGTCATAGAGCAGATGGACTATTTTGAGTAGCGGCCGGGCACTCTTTGGAATACATCCGAGAAAGATGGAAATACTATCAGTATCTTTAGTAAATCGGAGTGTGACAAAAAGTGCAGGTAAAACGCGGTGATATTTATTATGCAGATCTGAGCCCTGTGGTGGGCTCTGAGCAGGGCGGGATCCGCCCGGTGCTGATCATACAGAACAATATTGGGAACAGGCACAGCCCTACTGTCATCTGTGCCGCCATTACATCCCGCATGAACAAGGCAAAACTGCCCACCCATGTGGAGATCGATGCCAGCAGATACCGGATCGTCAAGAACTCGGTCATTTTGTTGGAACAGATCCGCACCATCGATAAGCGCAGGCTGAAGGATATGGTCTGCCATCTTGACAGGGAACTCATGGATAAAGTAGATGAAGCGCTGAAGATCAGCTTTGAGCTTCATACATAGACACAGTAAAGGAGCGATAGAGAAGAGATTATGGAAGAAGGAAGCTTGTTTCAGAGGATGAAACAGATGTTTCAGGAGGACGAGGGCCTGAAGGAAAAGCCTGAGCTGGACCAGGAGGCAACGGAGCTCATCCGGAACATTTTCCGGTATATGGATAAAGATGCCAGGGATATCATGACCCACAGAAGAGACATTGTGGCCATTGACGGGGAAGAGACACTGGAAGACGCACTGAAGTTTATGCTGGAGGAAAATCATTCCCGTTTCCCCATCTACCACGAAGATATCGATGAGATCATCGGTACCATGCATCTGCGGGAAGCTATGGTCTGCTACATGAATGAGGAGCTGCGGGACAAGCCGGTTAGTGAGCTGAAAGAGTACATACGTCCGGTCACTTTTATACCGGAGTCCAAGAGCATTGATACACTTTTTAAAGAAATGCAGGCCAAAAAGAAGCATTTGGTCATCGTGCTGGACGAGTACGGACAGACTTCAGGGCTCGTGGCTATGGAGGATATCCTGGAGGAGATCATGGGTAATATCCTGGACGAGTACGATGAGGAGGAGGAGACCATCATCAGACAGGCAGACGGCTCAGTGACGGCAAGCGGGTTTGCAGACCTGGAAGACCTGGAAGATATGCTGGGCATTTCTCTGGATACGGAGGAGTACGAAACTCTCAACGGCTTCCTGACCGGCCAGCTGGACCGGATCCCCGGGGAGGACGAGCACTGTGTGGTGGAGTTTGAAGGATACAGGTTTACCGTACTGAAGGTTGATAATAATGCCATCCAGTCAGTCAGGATTGAAAAAACGGACGGGGAGTGATAAAATAGAAAAAGTGCGAATTATAGAAGATACAAGGAGAGAGAAAAATGTCAGGACATTCAAAATTTGCCAATATTAAGCATAAGAAAGAAAAAAATGATGCGGCAAAAGGGAAGATCTTTACAAAGATAGGGAAGGAACTTGTAGTGGCTATCAAGGAAGGCGGCAGCGCGGATCCGGCCAACAACAGCAGGCTGCGGGACGTGATCGCCAAGGCGAAGGCCAACAATATGCCCAACGATACCATTGAGAGAAATATCAAAAAGGCTGTAGGGGATGCAGATGCGTCCAACTACGAGCACATTACATATGAGGGATACGGCCCCGGCGGCACAGCCATCATCGTGGAGACGCTGACGGACAATAAAAACCGTACAGCCTCCAACGTAAAGAGCGCATTTACAAAGGGCAGCGGAAACGTGGGAACTCCCGGATGTGTGTCCTTTATGTTTGACAGGAAAGGACAGATCCTTGTGGCAAAAGAAGAGTACGAGGGAGATCCCGACGAGCTGATGATGCAGGCTCTGGATGCAGGCGCCGAGGACTTTGCCGAGGAAGAGGACAGCTATGAGATCATCACAGATCCAGATGATTTCAGCGGTGTGCGTCTTGCACTGGAAGAGGCGGGCATCCCCATGGCTCAGGCGGAAGTGACGATGATCCCTCAGACCTGGGTGGAACTGTCTGACGAGAAGGACATTCAGAACATCCAGAAGACACTGGATCTTCTGGACGATGATGACGATGTGCAGAATGTATACCATAACTGGGATATGTAGGCGGGATGTACTATGGAATTGGAAGCATTACAGCAGAAGTTAATTGATTTTTTTGTGGAGATGCAGGATTACCGTCAGTTTTTTAAGAGAAAGCTCTACGCAGACACCTTTAAGGAATGCTATGAGAAGCACAGAGGACTGGTGGCTGATATTGCTGAGGCTTGCGAGAAAGCTGACGATCAGGAAAAAGCGGTGGAGACACTGGCGGGTGCGATCCCCGATTATGCTCACGGACAGATCGAGAGCGTAAAGAGCAAAAATAAGAAGGAAGGACTGCAGATTGACTACAATATGACGATGGTCACATTTGTCATTCCTGTGCTGGATTACGCTAAAAATGTGTACTGCAGCAGAGTCATCGACCGGATGGTGGAGAGGTGGAATGAGCCTCCGGTGACCATGAAGATCAGCCGCTCCGACTTTGAGAGCCTACAAAGCGGCTTTAAGTCCCACCCCTGTTACATCACAACGGCTGTCTGCGCCAGCAGGAACCAGGGGGACAACTGCTATGAGCTGAACCTTCTGCGGGATTACAGAGACCACTATCTAAGCTCCACAGAAGAGGGAGAGCGGATCGTGGAGGAGTACTACAATGTGGCTCCTACCATTGTCAACCGCATCAACAGGCAGGAGGATGCGGCCCGGATATACGACGATATATACAGTTCTTATCTGCGACGCTGCATTGAGCTGATCCAGGCGGACGAGATGGAGGAGTGCAGGGAAGTGTATGCGTCCATGGTGGAGGATCTGGAAAAAAAATATTTGTTTTCATAGAAAAGCAGGAAAGGAAGGAAACATGAGCGATTACAGGATAGAGACAAAATGTATCCAGTCCGGATACACACCGAAGAACGGGGAGCCGAGAGTTCTTCCCATTTACCAGAGCACAACATTCAAATACGAGACAAGCGAGCAGATGGGAAGACTTTTTGACCTGGAGGAGTCAGGCTATTTCTACACACGACTCCAGAACCCCACCAACGACGCTGTGGCAGCCAAGATCTGCGACCTGGAAGGAGGATATGCGGGCATGCTGACCTCCTCCGGACAGGCGGCCAGCTTTTACGCTGTCATGAACATTGCCCAGCAGGGAGACCACATTGTGTGCGCTTCCGCCCTCTACGGAGGTACATACAACCTGTATGCCCACACCATCAAGAAGATGGGCGTGGAGGCGACCTTTGTAGACCCGGACTGCACCGAGGAGGAGCTGAACGCGGCGTTCCAGGACAACACAAAGGCGGTCTTTGGTGAGACTATCGCGAATCCTGCTCTTGTTGTCCTTGACATTGAGAAATTTGCAAAGGCAGCTCATGCCCACGGGGTACCGCTGATCGTGGACAATACATTTGCCACGCCCATCAACTGCAGGCCTTTTGAGTGGGGAGCTGACATTGTGACTCACTCCACCACAAAATACATGGACGGTCATGCTACCTGCGTGGGCGGAGCTATTATTGACAGCGGAAACTTTGACTGGGAGGCTCATGCAGAGAAGTTCCCGGGACTTACCACGCCCGACGAGACATACCACGGGATCGTATACACGCAGAAATTCGGAAAGGGTGCCTACATCACAAAGGCGACAGCCCAGCTCATGCGTGATCTGGGATCCATACAGTCTCCCCAGAATGCCTTCCTTCTGAACATCGGCCTGGAGACCCTGCATCTGCGTGTGCCCAGACACTGTGAGAATGCTCTGAAGGTGGCACGCTATCTGAAAGACCATGAAAAGGTAGACTGGGTACATTGCCCGTCCATGGAGGGAGATCCCTACTATGAGCTGGCACAGAAATACATGCCCGGCGGCACATGCGGTGTCCTCACCTTTGGACTGAAGGGCGGAAGAGCTGCTGCGGAGAAGATGATGGATCATCTGAAACTGGCAGCCATCGTGACCCATGTGGCTGATGCCAGGACCTGTGTCCTGCACCCGGCAAGCCATACCCACCGTCAGATGAATGACCAGGAGCTGCGGGAGGCAGGTGTGCAGCCTGAACTGATCCGCTTCAGCGTTGGAATCGAGAACGCAGAGGATATTATCGCCGATGTAGAGCAGGCGCTTGCCCAGATTTAATGCATAAAAACAGAAAGGCACTTCCATACTAATTATTATGGAGGTGCTTTTTTATGGAGATAAAAGGACAAAGCAGCGAGGCGGAGAAAACCCAGGAAGAGAAAAATGAAGAGATCAAAGAGATGGGCACCGTGGATCTGGAAGAGGGAGACGGGCAGGGGGGAGATCCCCACAGGATCAAGCTGATCACTATCATAGGGGAGATAGAAGGCCACGAGGCGGTGTCAGGGAACACCAAGGCGACAAAATATGAACATCTGCTACCCATGCTGGCGGAGATCGAGGACAGTCCCGGCATTGACGGGCTGCTCATCCTTTTGAATACACTGGGAGGAGACGTGGAAGCGGGGCTCTCCATTGCGGAGGTGATCGCCTCTTTGAGTAAGCCTACGGTCTCACTTGTGCTGGGAGGAAGCCATTCTATCGGCGGACCTTTGGCTGTCTCAGCGGACTACTCATTTATTGTGCCCAGCGGTACCATGATCATCCATCCGGTGCGCAGCAGCGGCATGTTTATCGGTGTCATGCAGAGTTTCCGAAATATGGAGAGGACGCAGGATCGGATCACAGGATTTCTGGCCAGGCACTCCCACATGAGCCAGGAGCGGATCGAGGAGCTGATGCTCAATTCCACTCAGCTTGTGAAGGATGTGGGGACTCTCCTGGAGGGGGAGGAGGCTGTACGCGAAGGCCTTATCGACGAGGTGGGGGGACTTTCCGACGCACTGGGGAAATTGCATGAAATGATAGATTTGAGAAGATCCGGCAGGGAAAAACCATGAAATTAGCTGATGACAGTTTTTTTTTGAAATGTTATACTAAGAATGTATATGCATATGATAGTCGGCCGCTTTGAAAAATGCGGCCCGGCTTTTTCTGCCGCAGGCATTGATAAGGGAGAGGCCTGCCGCAGAGTATACAGGTAAGAAACAACAAGGGGGAGAAAAAATGGCATCTAAGTCACGGACCGGAAGAAGAAAGAAGACAACGGGGAGAAAAAAGAATAATGTTCAGCAGAGCTTTGTGGCGGATGAGATCATCATCTGGCTGACGCTGGCAGCGAGTATCCTTCTTCTGCTCAGCATCTTCGGGCTTGGAGGGGCCGCAGGAGGGGCTGTATCCGCTGTCCTGTTTGATCTCTTTGGTTACAGTACATACCTTGTTCCATTCCTGCTGTTTGGAGCTGTGACCTTCGTCCTGTCCAACAGGGGGAATAAAGCGGCCTATGTAAAGACAGGCGCGGCCATCCTGCTGTTTGTCCTTATTACGACATTCCTGGAGCTGCTCCTGGAGGAGGGAGGATTCCTTGGCGGAGCGGTCGCAGGCGTTCTTGTTCCAGCCATAGGGACGGCAGGCACTTATGTGGTGGACGTGATCCTGATGATCATCTGTGCTGTGATCATTACCGGAAAGTCAGCCCTCAAGGGCGTGAAGGAGAGAGGCGGACAGGCCTACGGAAGAGCCAGAGAAGACGCGGCCAGACGCAAGGAGCTGGCCCAGACAAGGCGGATGATCCGCCAGAAAGAGGCTCAGAGGGAGCTGGAGGAGGCTAAGAAAGAGGCAAAAGCCCTGGAGAAGGAAGAAAAGGAGAGCCTTCGCCGCAAAGACAGACATGTTTCCGGCGTCTCCTTTGACACGACTCTGGGAGAGAAAGGAAAGTCTCCCGATGTAAAAGAGATCACGCCCCCTGCAGGGGAGGATCTGTTTGCCCAGGAGGCGGCAGACATGGAGCTGCCCTTTGAGGAGACAAAAGAGGCAGTACAGGCGGAGGAACCGTCCTTTGTGATCAACCGGGCACAGATGCCTGAGGAGACTGTTCGGGAAGAACAGCCGGAGATCTCCGGGGAGACCGCTGCCGCAGAGGAGAAAAAGCCCCGCAGGACTAAGATGGGGGCCGAGGCTGTGGCCATGGAGGCTGCCCAGGTAGGACAGATGGCCGCCGAGGCGGATGCGGCTCCGAAGAAGGAGTACAGGACGCCCCCCATCTCTCTTTTGACGAAAGGGAAGAATACAGGGGGAGACTCGGATGCTCATCTGCGGGAGACCGCCAGAAAGCTGCAGGAGACCCTTCACAATTTCGGCGTCAACGTGACCATCACCAATGTCAGCTGCGGCCCTGCGGTGACGCGCTATGAGCTGCAGCCCGAGCAGGGGGTAAAGGTCAGCAAGATCGTGGGACTTACAGACGACATTAAGCTGAACCTGGCAGCGGCAGATATCCGGATCGAGGCGCCTATCCCCGGAAAAGCGGCGGTGGGCATCGAGGTGCCCAACAAGGAGAACGCGGTGGTGCACCTGAGGGACCTTCTTGAGTCAGGAGAATTTAAGAACAGCAAGTCCGCCATCGCCTTTGCGGCAGGGCGGGATATTGCCGGCAAGCCTGTGGTGGCGGACATTGCGAAGATGCCCCACCTTCTCGTGGCGGGAGCTACCGGTTCGGGAAAATCCGTCTGCATCAACACCATGATCATCAGTATCCTGTACAAGGCTTCCCCGGAGGATGTGAAGCTCATCATGATCGATCCCAAGGTGGTGGAGCTGAGCGTTTATAACGGCATTCCTCATCTTATGATCCCTGTGGTGACAGATCCCAAGAAGGCGGCCGGCGCTCTGAACTGGGCTGTGGCGGAGATGATGAAGCGCTATGAGCTTTTTGCAAAATACAATGTCAGGGATATCAAGGGATTTAACGAGAAGACGGAGAACATGACCCCGGAGGAGAGGGAAGGAAAGCCTGGAAAGCTGCCCCAGATCGTCATCATTGTGGACGAGCTGGCGGATCTTATGATGGTTGCGCCCGGGGAGGTGGAGGAAGCTATCTGCCGGCTGGCCCAGCTTGCCAGGGCGGCAGGCATTCACCTGGTAGTAGCTACCCAGAGGCCTTCAGTCAATGTTATCACTGGACTGATCAAGGCCAACATGCCCTCCCGGATTGCTTTCTCCGTGTCATCCGGAGTGGATTCACGGACTATCATTGACATGAATGGGGCGGAGAAGCTGCTGGGCAAGGGAGATATGCTCTTTTACCCATCCGGCTACCAGAAACCGGCTCGGGTTCAGGGAGCTTTTGTTTCCGACAAAGAAGTGCAGGCTGTGGTGGAATATTTGAAGAAACAGAACGGCGAGGCCTCCTACAGTGAGGAGATTGTCACGGAAGTCAATTCCACTGCCTCCAGCTTAGGGAGTGCTCCTTCCGGCGACGCTTCTGCCGGAGGAGACGGAAGAGACGCCTACTTTGCGGAGGCGGGAAGATTTATCATCGAAAAAGAAAAGGCTTCCATCGGCATGCTGCAGCGCATGTTCCGCATAGGTTTTAACCGGGCGGCCAGGATCATGGACCAGCTTTGTGAGGCCGGCGTGGTAGGGCCTGAGGAGGGGACAAAACCCCGGAAAGTGCTGATGTCCATGGAAGAATTTGAAGCCTACATAGAAGAAAACATGTGAGAAAAGACACAGTGTGTCTTTGAAAATAAAATACAAAAGGAAAGGAATGGATCGTATGAAATCAGATATTCAGATCGCGCAGGAAGCAGAAATGATGCACATCAAAGATGTGGCTGCCACCATCGGTATCCCGGAGGAGGACCTGGAGTTCTACGGAAAGTACAAAGCAAAACTCTCTGATGAACTCTGGGAAGAGATCAAGGACAGAAAGGACGGGAAGCTCGTCCTTGTGACCGCCATCAATCCCACTCCCGCCGGAGAGGGAAAGACGACCACTACCGTGGGACTGGGACAGGCCATGGCAAAGCTTGGCCGGAAAGCCATCATCGCCCTCAGAGAGCCTTCCCTTGGCCCCTGCTTTGGCATTAAGGGCGGAGCTGCCGGAGGCGGGTATGCCCAGGTGGTTCCCATGGAGGATCTGAACCTGCACTTTACAGGTGATTTCCATGCTATTACTTCTGCCAACAACCTGCTGGCCGCCCTCCTGGACAACCACATCCAGCAGGGAAATGAGCTGGGGATCGATCCGAGACAGGTTGTCTGGAAGAGGTGTCTGGACATGAACGACAGAAACCTCCGGAACATTGTCATCGGACTTGGCAGAAAAGCCGACGGTATGGTGAGGGAGGACCACTTTGTCATCACCGTTGCATCTGAGATCATGGCTATCCTCTGCCTGGCAGATGATATTAAGGACTTAAAAGAAAGGCTGGGAAGGATCATCGTAGCCTACAATTTCAAAGGGGAGCCTGTAACAGCAGATGATCTCCACGCCACAGGAGCCATGGCAGCGCTTCTGAAGGACGCCATTAAGCCCAATCTTATCCAGACTCTGGAGCACACACCGGCTCTTGTGCACGGCGGACCTTTTGCAAACATCGCCCACGGCTGTAACAGCGTGCGCGCCACACGGATGGCTCTGAAGCTGAGTGACATTACCATCACCGAAGCAGGCTTCGGTGCGGACCTTGGCGCTGAAAAATTCATGGATATCAAGTGCCGCATGGCAGGTTTTAAACCGGATGCAGTAGTTTTGGTTGCAACTGTCCGGGCTTTGAAGTATAATGGAGGAGTTGCAAAAGATCAGCTGTCCGGAGAGAATCTGGAAGCGCTTGCAAAAGGAATTGTAAATCTTGAGAAACATATAGAAAATGTACAGAAATATGATGTACCTGTCATTGTAACGCTCAACTCCTTTGTCACAGATACAGAGGAAGAGATTGCTTACGTTCGCCGCTTCTGCGAGGAGAGGGGATGCGAGTTTGCCCTGTCAGAAGTCTGGGAGAAAGGCGGAGAGGGCGGCATTGCCCTGGCGGAGAAGGTGCTGGAGACTCTGGAGAACAAAGAGAGCCATTTCCATACATTGTACGAAGATGATCTCTGTCTGAAGGCTAAGATCGAGACCATCGCAAGAGAGATCTACGGTGCAAGGGGAGTGGTCTATGACCCTGCGGCAGAAAAGCAGCTGGCTAAGATCGAGGGCATGGGATTTGGCAATCTCCCTGTCTGCATGGCGAAAAATCAGTACTCTCTGTCCGACGATGCCACAAGGCTGGGCCGTCCGGAAGACTTTGATATCCATATCAGAGAGGTCTATGTGAATGCCGGCGCAGGATTTGTAGTAGCCCTCACAGGAGCTGTCATGACTATGCCGGGCCTCCCGAGGGTACCTGCGGCCAACGGCATCGACGTATCAGAAGACGGGCACATTACAGGACTGTTTTAAGGAGAGATAAAAATGCCCCAGTGGGAAAGTAGTATAATAATAGGGGGTATCGCAAGATGAGGTGCACAAACTGCGGCTATGAGATACCGGACGGTGAGCTGTACTGTAAAAGATGCGGCAGGGAAATCCGCATCGTGCCGGACTATAATCCTCTTGACGATGTCCTTGCAGCTCAGGTAAAGGGAGGAATTGACGGAGGTGAGAGGCCTCTGGATGATTACGATTACGAGCAATCCTATACATCCGATCTGCGCAGGGGAGAGGCGCAGAGAGCGGAGCGAAGGAAAAAAGAGCAGACACGCAGCATGCGCCATACATCTGCCATGAGCGGAAAGCCCGCCCGGACTTCTGGAACCGGGCGGGTCTCCCGCGGTACCGGAACCGCGGGAAAACGGGCTTCCCAGGGAACCGGGAATATGAATCCGGACCGGGAGAGACGGCGCCGGATGGCAGAAAAAAAGCGGGAAATGAAAAAGAGACTGAGAAGAAAGATCATTATCGGGTTTATTATTTTGATCGCGGCGCTGGCCGCTGCGGTCTTTTTCCTGTACCGGAATTCCTATGCAGGACAGATCAGGCAGGGAAACCGGGCTTTCTCGGAAGGAAACTACGAGGAGGCGGAAAACTTTTTTAACCGTGCAGTGGACAAGGATCCGAAGCGGGGAGAGGCTTACACAGCTCTCTCCAAAGTGTATCTTGCCAGGGATGATGAGGACGGAGCTGAGAAGCTGTTTCTGAATGCCCTGGAGTCCTATCCGGACGAAGTGCCTGTCTACGAGGCGTGCATTGCTTTTTATGTAGATACAGAACAGCCGCAGGAGGTGTCTGCAATCCTGGAAGACGCCCCGGAGGATGTGCGGAGCGAGCTGAGCGAGTATGTCTCAGAAGGTCCGACGTTCAGCCTGGATGACAGCGAAGTGTTCGACGATGTACAGCAGCTGTCTCTGGAGTCTGACGGGGAAGCTATCTATTATACCACCGATGGCAGTGACCCGGACACATCCAGTCAGAAGTACTCAGAGCCGATCCAGATCCCGGAAGGAACAACCACAGTGTCTGCTATCTCTGTAAATGCAGCCGGCATTCCCAGTCTTCCGGTGGTAAAAGACTACACAGTGGAATTCCCTATAGAGGATGCGCCGGCAGTGACACCCTCCACGGGTCAGTACGAGCAGCAGACGCAGATCGTAATCCAGGTACCGGAGGGCTACACAGCCTACTATACGATGGACAAAAGTGATCCTACGGAAAAATCCACGAAGTATACAGGCCCCATTGATATGCCGGAGGGAAATACAATTTTCAAGGCAGTGCTGGTCAATGGCAAGGGAAGGCTGACAGGTGTTACAACAAGAAATTATGAGCTGGTGCTGAACTAGTATCTGACGGCGGAGGCAGACAGACTGCCTCCGCTATATTTGTCAAAAACAGGCGAAACTGCATAAAATAATGTGACGAAATAAAAAAGAGCTGATCAGATGAGCATGAAAGGTATCGATATCAGCAACCACCAGGCAGGCATCGACCTTGCCAGGGTTCCGTTTGACTTTGTGATCTGCAAGGCCACGGAAGGGACCGGCTTTGTGGACAGATACTGTGATGGATTTATACAGACAGCACTTGGATTGGGAAGAAAGACAGGTGTGTATCACTACGCCACAGGAAAAAGCTCCGGCAGGGAAGAGGCAGCTTACTTCTACAGACAGATCAAAGGCTATGTGGGAACGTCTCTTTTGGCTTTGGACTGGGAGGGGAGAGCCGTGGAGAGAGGGCCCGCCTATGCGCTGGAGTTTCTGGACTCTCTCAGGGAACTGACAGGAGTCAAGGCGCTGATCTATATGAGTAAAAGCGTGTGCAGGACATACGACTGGAGCTCTGTTGCCGGCGGAGACTATGGACTGTGGTGCGCCCAGTATGCAGACAGTGATCTTACAGGATATCAGGAATCCCCCTGGACAGATGAGAAGGGAATGGGCGCCTTCCCTGCAATGGCAGTCTATCAGTACAGCTCCACGGGAAGACTGGATGGATATAGCGGCAATCTGGATCTGAACATTGCCTACATGGATGAGGCGGCCTGGGATCGGTATGCCAGTCCGGGCAAAGCCGGCGGGGAGCCGTCCGTTCCCCCGGCAGTAAAACCGGGGAATGCGGGAAAACTGAAAGTAGATGGCTCTTTCGGGCCGGCTACAGTCCGGAGGACACAGGAGTACTTTGGGACAGTGGCAGACGGAATTGTGAGTTTTCAGCCAATGTCCAACAAAAAGTACCTTCATTCTGCCTATGAGGGATGCTGGCAGTTTCTGAAGACAGGTTATGGCCCCGGCTCAGAGATGGTCCGGGCCATGCAGAGAGCATTCGGCGCGGCCGTGGACGGCTGGGCCGGGCGGGATACGGTCCTTCATATGCAGGCCTTTCTGGGTGTTGCCCGAGATGGCAGTATGGGGCCGAAGACGGTTTCCGCCTGGCAGTCCTGGCTGAATTCTCATTAAAAGCGGCGGAGGAATATACCTCCGCTGTCTGCCTTCTGGCTTTAAAAATAGAGTTGACATATAGGAAAATCTTGTGATATACTCAGTTTACAGATCAGCCGGAAATTCATTCCGGCAGTATATCTTATTTCTGACCGGCAGTGCACTGCTGCGTCTTCTGCGCGTGATCGCGCGGCATAATTCCGGAGCTCCACAGAACAGAGAATAAGACAGACGGAAGAAAAAGAAAATGTCAAAACTTTATTGACATTTGGGGGTAACTATAATACTATATTGTACATAGGAGCGAACATCCGTTCGTGTTGATAAGGAGAAAGAGATTATGGCAAGTGAAGATAAGAAGAAGGCACTGGATGCCGCTATAGCAAAACTTGAAAAAGATTTTGGGAAAGGCACGGTCATGAAGCTGGGCGATCCGAAGGCCCAGGTCCATGTGGAGACCATACCGACAGGCTCTCTGAGCCTGGATCTCGCGCTGGGGCTTGGCGGTGTGCCCAGAGGCCGTGTGGTTGAGGTGTACGGACCGGAGTCCAGTGGTAAGACCACCGTGGCTCTGCATATGATCGCGGAAGTGCAGAAGCGGGGAGGCATAGCAGGTTTCATTGATGCGGAGCATGCCCTTGATCCGGTGTACGCAAAGAATATTGGCGTGGATATTGATGAACTTTATATTTCCCAGCCGGACAGCGGTGACCAGGCACTGGAAATTGCAGAGACCATGGTCCGCTCCGGAGCTATGGATATCATTGTCATTGACTCTGTGGCCGCTCTTGTGCCCAGACAGGAGATAGAGGGAGATATGGGAGACAGCCATGTTGGCCTGCAGGCGAGACTTATGTCCCAAGCGCTGAGAAAGCTGACTCCTGTCATCAGCAAGTCCAACTGTGTGGTGATCTTTATCAACCAGCTCAGGGAGAAAGTTGGCGTTATGTTTGGCAATCCAGAGACCACGACAGGCGGACGCGCGCTGAAGTTCTACGCTTCCGTCCGCATGGATGTGAGAAGGACCGAGACTCTGAAGCAGGGCGGAGAGATCGTAGGAAACCACGTGCGCGTGAAGATCGTGAAGAACAAGATCGCACCTCCCTTCAAAGAGGCAGAGTTTGATATCATGTTCGGAAAAGGAATTTCCCGGGAGGGAGACATACTGGATCTTGCCACAGGCATTAACCTTGTCAGCAAGAGCGGTGCCTGGTATGCCTACAATGGGGATAAGATCGGACAGGGAAGAGAGAATGCCAAGAGTTATCTGACGGAGCATCCGGAGGTGATGGCTGAGCTGGAGGCGAAAGTGAGGGCTTACTATCATATCGACGGAAGTGAAGAAGAGACTGCGGAGAGCTCTGAGGCAGAGGAATAGAAGATGACAGTCACACAGATAGAAGCCATGTTCGGATCGAAATCCAAATACAGAGTGTATCTTGACGGACAGCCCGCCTT
>OGXL01001360.1_pt1 | contig 20358 bp, 20 predicted proteins | sample 1576311 | NCBI WGS metagenome assembly OGXL01 (sample SAMEA3541564, study PRJEB24748) | human gut metagenome | biome: human gut; feature: human-associated habitat; material: faeces | place: China | collected 2012 | reverse complement strand
GTGACGATGTCAAAAGGAATAAAAGTAAATAATGGGCATGTAAACGAAGTTGCAACTCAAATTGAAACGGCTAATTGTTATTTTCGTCATGCCTCTCCATATCCTTCATCTGTCCCCCGAGAGCGCCGGCCTCCTCACGGAGCCTTTGCTGCATCCGGGCGTAAAGATCTGTCTGAAAGATCCTGGAGAAGATCTCCTTCCTCTCATCGGAGCGGGCAGACAGAAGTTTCAGGAACTCTCCCTGGGCGATCATAACTGTCTGGGTGAACTGTCCCGCGTCCAGGCCGATGATCTCCACGATCTTCCGGTTGGTCTCCGCCTTTTTCCCTGGATATTCCGTGCCGTCAGGCAGAAAAAGGGTGACCGCTGACCGCTCCAGAGTCCGTTTTCTCTCTCCATCTTTCCCCCTTCTTTTGCTTGCCCTCTCGTATTCCGGACTCCGCATGATCCTATAGTCCTGCCCCTTGTACTGAAAGGAAAATTCCACAAAAGTGGGGGTGTCCTCCGCCGCATACTGGCTGCGCATCATCCGTCCATCCCTTCGCCCTCCGCTTGCCTGGTCGTAGAGCGCGTAGGTGATGGCATCAAAAATGGTGGTCTTCCCGGCTCCCGTGTCCCCGGTCACAAGAAAGATACCTGGCCCTGCCTGTGAAAAGTCAATCTCTTCTCTCCCCGCATAGGAGCCGAAGGCTGACATAACCAGCCGCTGTGGAATCATTCTATCCCCTCCTTAAACATCTCTCTCATAATTGATTCTTCCTCCCTGTCCATAGGGCGGCCCTGCATCTCCTCAAAGAACTGTCCAAACACTTCCAGAGGATCCGCAAGGTCTAAATCCGGCTCCTGTGTCCCTTCCTCCCCATTCAGCCGGGCCCGGAGACTTTCCAGCCGCACCTGGAGCAGCCTTGGAAAAATGCGCTCCAGCTGGTCTGCCGGCTCATAGAGAGCCTTCTCATCTGTCAGCGTGACGCTCACATAGTCCTGACGGATCTCCTCCCCGGCGCCGGCAAGGACCTCCTCAAGCGTCCCTTTAATCTCCCGCACCTCATGCAGGGGCTCGAGTGGGATCTCTGTGCGCACAGGGGGCGTGCCCTTCTCTTTCAGCTCCACTATGGTCAGCGTCTTCTGATCTCTACTCTCAGACACAGAGTATTTCAGAGGCGTCCCGCAGTACCAGGCAGGCCCTTCCCCCACCTGCTGCCTTCTGTGGATATGCCCCAGGGCGCAGTAGTCAAAGTCCGCCAGAGCCGAGATATCCACATTGTCCAATCCTCCCACACGGACACTCTCCGACCCGGCAGCCAGAGGAGGAACCCCTGCCGCTGTATAGAACTGGTGGGTGACAATGACATTTCTCACCGAAGTGTCGATCTGCTCCCTCTCCACAAGTCCCCGGACCGCCCCGTCGTAGTCCTCCGGCGCCTGGCCCTGGGGAAAGGCAGGGCGCACATAACCGGGCTTTACGAAGGGGAGAAGGTAGAAGCACACTTCTCCGTAGGCATCCTGCAGCATCACCTTTTTCATCCGTTCTTCCTCCCTGGCAGGAGGCATGCCGGCCACGTGGATGTGCTGCCTTCCAAGGATGGCACTGGCATAGTCCAGGCGCTCCGCCGAGTCATGGTTCCCGGCAATGGCCAGCACCGGGATGGCTGGCCGGATGTCCGCCAGTCTGGTGAGGAACCAGTCAAAGAGGGAGACTGCCTCAGCGGAGGGAACAGACCGGTCATAGATGTCCCCGGCAATGACAATGGCATCCGGCCTCTGTTCTTCCGCCGCGTCAGCGATCCGTGAGAGGATGTATCTCTGGTCTTCTTTCAGATCATAATAATGCAGGTGTTTCCCAATATGAAGATCGGATATATGAAAAAAACGCATATTGTACGTTCCTCCTTCCTGTCTTGGCGGCCATCTGTAAGGGCCGCGATGTGGTTATTGTACCATATTCTGCCCGTCATGCCCAAAAGATCCGCAAAAATATCTGCCACAAAATATCTCTTTTTCTCCGCCCTTGCGGCCTGCGCAGCTTTCCTGTATAATAAAAAACTGATCAACTACGAAAGAAGGGATTCTATGAAAATTATCAAACAGGTGGGGATCATTTTTCTGATCTGCTGGCTGGGCCTGGTCATTGAGGCGGCTCTTCCTTTTTCTTTTCCTGCCAGCATCATCGGAATGATCCTCCTTTTTGTCTGTCTGCTCTTTGGTATCTTAAAGATTGAGCATATACAGGAAAAATCAGATTTTCTCCTGTCCAACATGGCCTTTTTCTTTGTGCCTGCCGGAGTCAGTATCATCAACTATCTGGATCTGTTAAAGAGCAGCCTGCTGCCCATCCTTGTCATCTGCGTGGCGTCCACCTTTATCACGTTCGCTGTGACAGCCTGGAGCATCCGGCTGACCATGCGGCTGATGAACAGGAGGAAAGGATCATGAAAGAAATATTTTCCTCCCCGTTTTTTGGCATTTCCTTAAGCATCCTGGCCTTCTGGGCCGGAGAAAAATTGCAGAAGAGGACAAAGCTGACTGCCTGCAGCCCGCTGCTTGTAGCCATCGTGCTGATCATCGGTGTTCTCCTTCTCTTTGACATACCCTATGAGGCCTACAATGAGGGCGGGCAGATCATCAACATGTTTCTGGCGCCGGCCACAGCCTGCCTGGCTGTGTCCATTTACACAAGGATCAAGCTGCTGAAGAAGCACTGGCTCCCTATCCTGGTAGGCTGCACCTGCGGCTCCCTGGCTTCCATGGGAAGCATTTACCTGATGTGCACACTCTTCCACCTGGACGAGAAGATCACGCTGTCACTGCTGTCCAAGTCAGTTACCACCCCCATTGCCGTCAGCATCACAGAGCGGTTCTCCGGCGTGGTCCCTGTTACAGTGGTGGCCGTTCTCATCACCGGCACACTGGGAAGCATACTGGCACCCTTCTTTGTCCGTCTCTTCCGGGTGAAGGATCCCCTGGAAGCAGGGCTTGCCATCGGGGCCTGCAGCCACGCAGTGGGTACATCAAAGGCTCTGGAGATAGGGGAGACGGAAGGAGCCATGAGCGGGCTTGCCATCGGAATCTGCGGCATCATCACCGTCATTTTCTCACTTTTTATATGAGAATCTTCTTTGATATTAAAAAAGGACACAGCCGGCTTCTGCCAGGATATGGCAGCGCCGGCTGTGTCCTTTTTTCAGTTCTTTTCCAGATGTGACATCTGCAGATGCGTTTAGATGTGCTGTCGACATAAGAAATATTAACATAAGGCTTTATGTCGCACAAGTAGGTTCCGCGAAATGCGTCATTTTGTGTCGATTAGGCACTTTTTTCAAACTGTGAATTGTACAGCTCCGCATAGAAACCGTTCTTGGCAAGGAGTTCTTCATGAGTTCCCTGCTCAATAATATCCCCGTCTTTCATAACAAGGATCAGGTCAGCGTCCCGGATCGTAGACAGTCTGTGAGCTATGATAAAGCTGGTTCTTCCCTGCATGAGATTGTCCATGGCTTTCTGGATTCGCACTTCTGTCCTGGTATCCACCGAACTCGTGGCCTCATCCAGGATGAGGATCTTCGGATCAGCCAGGATGGCTCTGGCAATGGTGAGGAGCTGCTTCTGTCCCTGGGACACATTGCTCGCCTCCTCGTTGAGCACCATGTCATAACCTCCCGGAAGTGTCTGCACAAAACGGTGCACATAGGCTGCTTTCGCCGCCTCCACCACATCCTCGTGGGTAGCGTCCAGTTTGCCGTAACGGATGTTCTCCTCGATGGAGCCGTTGAAAAGCCAGGTATCCTGGAGCACCATGCCAAACATACTGCGAAGATCCGCCCGGTTGAACTCCCGGAGGTCGTGTCCGTCTATCTTGATGGATCCGCTGTTCACATCATAGAAGCGCATAAGCAGCTTCACCATAGTTGTCTTCCCGGCGCCAGTGGGTCCCACGATGGCGATCTTCTGTCCCGGCTCTACCTTTGCGTTGAAGTCATTGATGATAATGTGATCCGGGTTGTAGCCGAAGTGGACATGGTCAAATTCCACCCGCCCCTCCAGATTGTCTGTGGACACTGGATCCGCCACGGTCTGCTCTTCTTCCTCTTCATCCAGGAACTCAAAGACCCGCTCTGAGGCTGCCGCTGTGGACTGGAGCATGTTGGCCACCTGAGCCACCTGCTGGATGGGCTGTGTAAACTGGCGCACATACTGGATAAAGGACTGGATATCTCCTACCTGGATAGCATTTCTGATCACCAGATATCCGCCCAGGATGGACACTGCCACATACCCCAGGTTGCCCACGAACTGCATGATGGGCATCATCATGCCGGAGAAAAACTGGGATTTCCAGGCTGACTGGTAGAGGACTGCATTTGTATCATTGAATATCTTGATAATGTCCTCTTCTTTATTAAATGCCTTGACAATATTGTGTCCGCTGTACACTTCCTCCACCTGGCCGTTGATATGGCCCAGATACTCCTGCTGATCTTTGAAGTACCGCTGTGAATGCTTCACGATCACAGAGATCAGGCACATGGACAGAGGAAGGATCAAAAGGGCAATGACCGTCATCAGAGGGCTGATGCTGAGCATCATCACAAGGACGCCTATGATGGTGGTCACAGAGGTGATCACCTGGGTGGCGCTCTGGTTTAGGCTCTGTCCCAGTGTGTCCACATCGTTGGTGATGCGGGAGAGGATCTCGCCGTGGGTCATTGTGTCAAAATATTTCACAGGCATGCGGTTTATCTTCTCGGAAATCTCTTTTCGAAGCCGGTACGTCATTTTCTGGGAGATCCCTGTCATAATGTACCCCTGTATGAAGGAGAGCGCTGCGCTGACTACATAGAGAGACAGCGCGCTTAAAAGGATCCGTCCCACCTTTCCAAAATCAATGCCGTCTCCGCCGGACACGCGGCTCACAAGGCCATTGAAGATCTCTGTAGTGGCATTTCCCAGTATCTTTGGTCCGATAATGTTGAAGGCTGTTCCTCCCACCGCAAAGAGCATGACAAAGAGGATCGCGATCTTGTAGCTTCCCATATACGCCATCAGCTTCTTCATAGTGCCTTTAAAGTCTTTTGCCTTCTCTCCCGGCATCATGTGTCTTCCGCCGCCCATATGTCCGTGTCTTTTTGTCTGTCTTGTCTCTGCCATATTAGACCGCCTCCTTCATGTCTCGTTCCAGTTCTTCCTCCGAAAGCTGGGAGGACGCGATCTGGTAGTACGCCTCACAGTTTTTCAGAAGCTCCCTGTGTGTTCCTATGCCCGCGATCTTTCCGTCATCCAGGACAATGATCTGCTCCGCATGGAGGATCGTGCTGATCCTCTGCGCTACGATAATGACCGCCGCATCTTTTGTTTTCCTGGCAAGGGCCGCCCGGACAGCCGCGTCGGTCTTGTAGTCCAGCGCGGAGAAGCTGTCGTCAAAAATGAAGACTCTGGGATGTTTTGCGATGGCTCTCGCAATGGAAAGCCTCTGCTTCTGCCCGCCGGACACATTGGATCCGCCCTGGGAGATGGGACTTTCATATCTCTTTTTCTTATTGTCAATAAATTCTGTAGCCTGGGCGATCTGAGCCGCCTCTTCCATTTCCTCCCTGGATCCTTCCGGATTGCCGTAGAGGATGTTGGAGGCTATATCGCCGGAGAACAGCACGCCCTTCTGGGGCACGTAGCCGAGCTGGGCCCGGAGGTCATGCTGGGTAAGACTGCGGATGTCATGGCCGTCCAGGGTGATCTTGCCCTCCGTCACGTCATAGAACCTGGGGATCAGGTTCACCAGGGTGGATTTTCCGCTTCCTGTGCTTCCTATGATCGCTGTGGTCTGACCCGGCTTTGCGGTAAAGTTCAGATCCTGGAGCACATCCTCCTCTGCTCCCGGGTACCGGAAGGAAACGTGATCAAAGCAGATCTCGCCTCTGCAGTCTTCCAGCTTCTCCGGCTGTTCCGGGTCATTGATCGCTGTGGAGCTGCGCAGCACTTCATCTACACGCTCTGCAGAGACAGCCGCTCTTGGCAGCATGACAGAGATCATACAGATCATAAGGAAGGCCATGATGATCTGCATCGTGTACTGGATAAAGGCCATCATGTCTCCAACCTGCATGGCACCATCATTGACGCTGTGGGCACCTGTCCAGACGATCAGCACGGAGATACCGTTCATCACAAGCATCATGACAGGCATCATAAAGGTCATGGCCCGGTTGACAAACAAGTTCAGCCTGGTCAGGTCCTTGTTGGCCTTGTCAAACCGTTCCTCCTCGTATTTCTCGGTGCCGAAAGCCCGGATAACCTGCAGGCCTGTCAGGATCTCTCTGGACACAAGGTTCAGACGGTCCACCATTTTCTGAACGATCTTGAATTTCGGCATAACGACAAGGAAGAGCACGATCACTACCATGAGGATCAGCGCCACTCCAAGAGCAATGATCCAGGTCATGGACACATTTGTATGCAGCACTTTCCAAATTCCTCCCACTGCCATGATGGGGGCGTACAGCACCATTCTGAGGATCATAACTGTCAGCATCTGGATCTGCTGGATATCGTTGGTACTTCTGGTAATGAGAGAGGCTGTAGAAAATTTATCGAATTCCCCATTGGAAAATCCCACCACTTTCTGGAATACTTTTCCTCTGGCTTCCCGGCCCACACTGGCCGCCACGCGGGATGCCATAAGGCCTACCGTGATGCTGGCCAGCATACCGAGGGCTGCCAGCGCCAGCATTTTTCCTCCTGTGACAAGGATATAATTCGTCTGCATGGCGTCCATATCCATGCCCAGCTCTTCATAGGCAGACTGGATATACAGAGTGGCCGCCTGCTCCACCATGGTGTCGGGCATGCTGTCCATGCCCTCATCCATCTGGGCGATCACCTGGTCCCTTGCACTGTCGTCCATCATTCCCAGCATGTCAAACACAGTCATGTCTGAAACACCCGGCATCTGCGGCATCTGCTGCCGCATGGTTTCCTCCAGGGCTGCCGTGGTGTCGCTGCCGCTCTCAAAGCCGGCTGCCAGGAGCATCGGTTTTCCCATGATCCCTGACAGCTCCTCCATATCCTCATCACTGTCCATGACACTCTCCTTCAATTCATAGACAGTCCCGTCGTAGTCATAGCTGCCATCCGCGACCTCGCTGTAAGCGTTCTGTACTGTATCCTGATCCTCCGATGGGATAAAAAGGAGCAGTTTTTCAAGCTCGTCACCGGAGATCTGTTCCGGCACGCTCTCATCCACACCGCCCTGCTGGATACCTACATTTACAATATCCGACGTGTAAGTCGGCAGGGACAGGTCACACCAGGCCTGCACCATCAGCACACACAGGATTGCCAGCACTGCGCCTGCATGTGGTTTCAGAAATTTTAACAGTTTTCCCATAAATACTTGTCACTCCTTCTTTGCTCTGGGTTAAAAATGTTTTTCCGGATGCAGCCGGCACATGATCTCGCTTAAGTCTATGTCCTTCATTTCTTTCGAGTCCATGATATTGTCTTCGATCTGCATAAGGAACCGTCTGAGGAGGAGTTTCTCCTCCTCCCGGAAGTCCTGGAGCATGACTGCCTCCGTCTTGCGGAACAGCTGCTTCAGGTCTTCTATGCGGCTTCTGCCTGTGTCTGTCAGGTGGATCCGCGTCTTTCTCTGATCATCCGGGTCCGGCTCCTTCTTGACCAACCCCTTCTCCTCCATCTTCCGAAGGGCCACTGTCATGGAAGGCGGCGTAATGCCGGCCCTGCCGGACAGCTGGCGCTGGGTCAGATTGCCGTACCGGCTCAGGATGAACAGGATCGCAGCCTGCCCCAGATTCATGTCAAATCGTTCAACAAGAGAAATCGTCTGGTATTTCAACAAGTGCGCACTCCTCATCAAAAGCATCTGAAGAGGCATGCTTTTTCCATCCAAAATTTAACACCTCACTTTTCGTTAGTTGTCTAATGGTTATTTTAGAGATATGCCTATATGAAGTCAACATACAATAGTAATTCTTTATGATTTTTTAAGAATTTCTCACAAAAAATCATTTTATCACCTAACGAAAAAACGCAATTTGGGACGTAATACTTTTAAAAAGTATTACGTCCCAAATTAAACAACCGGCGGATCCTCTCTTCGATGCCGTGTTCTGTTATGTACTGGTACACATACTTGGGGACCAGATGTTCCCACTCCTGGCCCGTGGCAATGCAGCTGCGGATCCAGGTTCCCGTGACACCGCACTCTTCTTTGCTGCGGCGCCACAGCACTTCCGTCTTCAGGTCGAGCCCCTTCAGGATCTTCAGCTTCTCCTCATCCCAGCCGTCGCAGATCCCCAGGTAGTAGACCCCGTCCACAGGCGTATACTGGGTGATAAACTCCGGCCGGTGAATGGGGAAGGGTACGATCTCGTAGGCAGACAAAGGCACGTTAAACTCTTCCATGACTCCCTTAAGCATCTCATAGCGCTCCAGATAGGTCAGCGGATTGGCTGCCGGTGTGGACCGCACCTCATCGTTGACCGACTCCCGGACGCAGGAGGGGTCTGGGTTGGTGATCCCGATATACAGTTTCTGGCAGCGCATCTTCGCGGCCAGGATATACTCAATATGCTTCAGATGCGGGATCTGGAATCTCGCGTTTACAACTCCTTTTTCAACCATAACAAACCTCTTTCGTAAAATATAATGCAAACACAAAGTCAGTGACTGTAAACTTGTTCTTTCTCTGCAGATGTACTAAAATGATACCAGCATTGATCACAGGAGGTATCATTGATATGTCAAATCAGACGGACCAGGCATTCCTTGAAAGTGCCCTCTCGTTTTTCCCCCATCTTTCTTCTGCAGAGAAAAATCTGCTCCTGCAGAATACGGCAGCTGTCTCCTATAAAAAAGGATCATCCATCCACCGGGCCGACTACAAATGCCTGGGGCTGCTCCTTGTAAAGAGCGGCTCTCTCCGGGTCTACATCATGTCCGAGGACGGCCGGGAGATCACGCTTTACCGGATCTATCCCGGCGAGCTGTGCATCCTGTCCGCCTCCTGCGTTCTCTCCTCCATCACTTTTGACGTGTATATTGACGCAGTGGAGGACAGCCAGGTGCTCCAGGTCAGCTCCTCTGTCATCTCCCTGCTGATGCACGACAACATCTATGTGGAAGCCTTTGCCAACAGAGCGGCCGCCGAACGGTTCTCCGATGTCATGTGGGCCATGCAGCAGATCCTGTTCATGAGTTTTGACAGAAGGCTCGCCATCTTCCTCCTGGATGAGTCCGCCTCCCTTGGCACGGACACCCTATCCCTGACCCACGAGCAGATTGCAAAGCTCATGGGCAGCGCCCGGGAGGTGGTGACCCGGATGCTGAAATATTTCTCTCAGGAGGGCTATGTGGCTCTCTCAAGGGGATGCGTCACTCTTCTCGACAAAAAAGCGCTCCGAAAACTGGCAGATACGCAGCCATAACAGGCATTTTGCTTCCGGGAAATCTTCCTATCCTCTTCTATTCATAAGTCTTCATAGCGGCCTCCACAGCCTGGATGATCGCTGTGCGGAAGCCCGCCTTCTCAAGAGCTGCCACACCCCGGATAGTGGTGCCGCCCGGGGAGCACACATCGTCCTTCATCTGACCCGGATGTTTGCCCTGATGGAGCATCAGTTTCCCGGTCCCTGCGATCATGCCTGCAGCCAGCTCATAGGCCTGGGGCCTGGTAAGCCCGTACATAACTCCTGCATCTCCCAGCGCTTCGATAAACATGCTGGCAAAGGCAGGGCCGCATCCGCTTATGGTGTTGGCGATATTGACTTTCTGCGTCTCCACCTCCGCCACAATTCCGATGGCCGATAAAAGAGAATGGAAAAGGGCATATTCCTCCTCTGTGAGAGAATGCTTTTTCTCACATGTGTAGATGCCTTCCCCCACGGCTGCCGGCGTGCTGGGGATAGCGCTGATATGGTGGGTGCCCGGCGCCAGCATTGCCTCATAGTCGTCAAACATCACTCCTGCTGCCACAGACCAGAGGATCTTCCCTGCAAGGAGATCCTTCAGGGGAGCCAGCACAGCTCCTGCCATCCAGGGCTTCACTGCCACTACTACAATATCTGACTGCTCTACCGTCTCTTTGCTGTCCCGGCAGGCTTTCATGCCTCGTTTTTCTGTGTTCTTTTTCAATTTTTCATAGTTCACCGCGCAGGCACACATCTGGGACGGCTTCAATGTATGGGTATACAAAAACCCGTCCGCAATGGCCTGGCCCATATTTCCAAATCCAATAAATCCGATCTTTACCTCTTCTCTTGTCATGTCAGACCTCCTGTACATATAGCTTTTCCCTCAATAGGACGCTTCTATTTTTTTGATCTTATCATATAAAAATGTATTGGCAGGCACAGGTATCCCGTGCCTGGCAGCCATGGGGATCACAGTCCCTGCAAACATCTCCACCTCCGAGGGACGCCTGGAGACACCGTCCTGGCGCATGGAGGGCATTCCCTCCGGAGAGAGCGTGCGAAGAATGGCTATGTACTCGTCAAGGTCTGTCTCAGTCAGATGGATCCCCTCCGCGTTTGCAAGGGCGATCACCTCTCTCATGGCAGCCAGCATGGTCTCATTTGCCTCGCTTCCCTCTCTAAGAGCGCCCCCATAGTTGGTCTCATAGGCCATACAGGTCTGGTTCACGCCCACGTTCAGCATGAATTTTCCCCACAGACGGTGCAGGATATCCTCCTCCAGCGTATATGGCATCTGTATCTCATCAAAATAAGCTGCCACACGAGCCAGATTTTCCTGCTGGCAGGCGTCCTCCGCCCCGATGCGCAGTTCACCCTTCTTTGTATAGGTCAGCTTATTTCCAAACTTCATGGCATCCATGCCCTGCGCCACTGTGTCGATGAGGCGGTCATGTCCGTACCTTTCTCCAATGATCTTCTCGCTGCTGATGCCGTTCATCACAGAGAGGATCACCGTGTCCTTTCCCACACAGTTTTTCATGGTGTCCAGAGCGCCTGCAAGTCCATTGTACTTGACTGCCACAATGACAAGATCTGCCGGTGAAACATCCTGGCAGCACTCCATCCGAAACGTCTTCTCCTGCCCGTTGCAGACAAACACGGTGCCCTCATATTTTTCGTATCTCTCCCGGTCCATGACAAAGGAGACACTCTCCGGTCCTTTTGCGGATGCGATCTGATCCGCGTAGAGAAGGCCCAGCGCCCCCATTCCTATGATCGCTGTTTTCTCTATCATCCCTGCATTCCTCCTGCGCTGTCTGTAAAATTCCTTCAGGATCACTCCTGTAAAACAGGATACCACGGACAGGAAAACATGTAAAGAAAAGCTGCTCTGCCGGGGAGGATCTTTCATCCTCTTTTGGCAGAACAGCTTTTTACTGTTGTTTTTATCTGTCTTTTTTACTGGTCCCTTTTCTTTTTTCCACAAGGTCTGCTGCCAGTACCACCAGATATCCCCCTGCCAGCACTGCCAGGATCACTCCATTGACCAGCTCCTGCGGAGGTGCCTGTCTGTGAAGGGCAAGCTGCAGGATAAAAGCCGGCCTTGTCAGAAGATCCTTGTTGTAGATCAGCCGAAAGGCCGCAGTAATGGCCAGCCCGCAGACTGCCAGGTTGAGAATGCTGAAAAGAGCGCCGATCTTCCATTTTTTAAGAAATGAAATGATCCACAGCAGGGCAGCTGTTCCCACAAATGATATAAGAAACAGCGTCCCCATGTTGATCCGCATACATATTACAACGGAATTGACACAGAGCAGGGTGATCACACCGGCCCAGATCAGTCCGTTATAGACAGCTCCAATGATCCGTGCCATTATTCTGCAACCGTAAATGTGGCGATGATATGCGTTCCCTTGGCAGGCATTTTGTCAGAAGGTCCGAATGTGATCTCCTCCTGGTACTGGTAAGCTGCGTTGCTTGTGATACCGGCCGGGCAGCTCTCCAGACACATAATGCAGCCTGTAGCGTACTCCTGGTTCACCTCCAGGTTTCCGCCGAAGCGCATAGCCATCTCTCTCTCCTCGGAGGCTGTAAACAGATCTGCAAAAGAGCAGGTCTCTGTACCGATTTCTACATTTACATCCAGATCCGTTCCTTCTATAATGCCATCCGGATCATCCAGTGCAATATTGTTTCCGTCCTGTGCTCCAAGCTGTTTCAGCGCATCATAGAAATCCTTTGTGGCTGCTGTGGTAGTAAATAAAGTCTTGTCTGCGTTGGATCCTTCCTCGTTTACGATGGCATGGATCGTAGACTCGTCATATCCTGTGGACAGAATATTCATGGAAATAGTCTTTGCCTCCTCGTTCACTACCATGGCTGTGTCATCCACTGTGATCGTAAAAGTTACCTCCGTTCCTTCCTCCGGCATATTATCTGAAGGTGTGAACTCGATGGGCTCATTATACTGGTAAGCCGCATCGCTGGCGATACCTACCGAGCAGCTCTCCATACAGAGCAGACACCCTGCAGCATACTCCTGATTGAGGGCCACATTGCCGCCAAAACGCATGTCCATCTCCCTCTCCTCAGAGGCTGTGATCAGGTCATATGTGTCGTAGTCTGTCCCGTCTACCTGGATGGACACATCCAGGCCGCTTCCAAGGATTGTCCCGCTCTCGGCATCTACTGGTATATTATTTCCCGGAATGCCGCCCAGCTCCACGATCGCATCATAGAAGTCCATTGTAGATGCCTCTGTGGTAAAGAAAGCGCTCTCGGCGTTGCTTCCGGAGTCATTCACAAGCAGGTGGATGGAAGACTCAGTATTTCCCGTTGCTGTAGCCTGCACTGTGATGGTTTTCGACTCAGCGTCCACTGTAAGGGCTTCTGTTTCCTCCTGTGTCTCCTGGGCTGTCTCCCCGGCGCTGTCGCTGCCGGTCTCCTCTTCCTGCGCGCCGCATCCTGCCATTCCCATGGTCAGAAGCAGTGCAAGGAATAATGCTGTCTTTTTCATAAAAACTCTCCTCCTTTGTTCAGACATAGCTTTTTATTCCGTTTTATCTTACTCTCTATGTCTTCGAAAAGCCAATCGGAATTTTTTATATTTCTTTGTATTTATTGTTTTTTTTCATAAACCATTCCCGGTACCAGGCCGGACAGATTTCTGCGCAAAAAAGCAGGGACAAAATATCCCTGCCTTTCTTTAACATAATCTGTGAGAGTTTTTTTATATCTACAGGCCAAGCAGAGCTTTGATCTCTTCCTTGCCCTGGGCACCGACTGCCATGTTTACTTTCTTTCCGTCCTTGAACACGATGAGTGTGGGAATAGACATTACCCTGTACTGCTTTGCCAGCTCCATCTCCTCATCCACATTGACTTTCCCGATCTTCACGCCGGTAAGCTCCTCGGAGAGTTCCTCGATGATGGGCAGAACCATCTGGCACGGTCCGCACCAGGTAGCCCAGAAATCCACCAGTACCGGTACATCTGACTGTAATACCTCTTTTTCAAAATTGTCCTTTGTGAAATGTAATGCTGCCATATTTATTCCTTCCTTTCTTTCCACTGATTCCGTCCGGTCTGCCGGAGGATCTTTTTGGGATTGCTTTTTTCGTTTTCTGTCTCTATTATACACCATTGCGGATTTTTTTCTGTAACCTGGTCACATTCTTTTCAATCTTTTAAGAAAGCTCCCTGATAAAGGGGCAGATCGATCCGCACCTGCGCCCCTCCTGTCTCTGCATTGGAGAGCGTCAGCCTTCCGCCTGCCTCCTCTGTGAAAGTCCGGGCAATGTAAAGTCCCATGCCGTAATGACGGTGCCCCCGGCTGCCATCCCCCTGGTAGAACCGCTCTGTTCCCCTTTTCAGATCCTCCCCGGAAAATCCCGTTCCCTGGTCTGTCACCGTGATGCGAAGCCACTCCCTGCCGTCATCCCCCGGCCGGACAATGGAGGCATGGATCTCCACCTTCCCATCTGCAGGCGTATAGTCCACCCCGTTGGAAATGACGTTCAGAACTGCACGGCTTACATTGGTCCGGTTTCCTGCCAGAAAGCAGGAAGACGCCTCCGGCAGTTCCAGGCGACAGAGAATTTCTGCTTTTCCTGCCCTCCCCAGAGCCGCGGCCTTTTCCTTTATCTCCTCCAGCCAGGGGCGGGCCGGAAAATATGCCTGTCCGCAGCCATCCTCCAGGCTTATCTCTCCTTTCATGGTCTCCTGGAGGATCACAAGATATTCCTCTATATCTTTTATATTATCCAGGATCTCTCCGTCCCATTCACGGATCTCGCGGAGATCCTCCGTCTCGGCAAGAAGTTCTGCATTTCCCCGTATAATGGTAAGAGGCGTCCGGATGTCGTGAGCCAGGGCCCGGACCTGCTGTTCTTTTTTTTGTTCCAGCTCCCATTGCTCCCTGAGGGACTTCTGGAGGGCTTCCTTCATTTTATGGAGGGAAGCCAGGACTTCGTCTATCTCCTTTATTTCGGAATGCTCCCTCTCAAAGTTCAGATCCTCCCTCTCCACTCTGGCGGCAGTCTCCGACAGGACCTTAAGCCGCCGGTCCACATATCTTCCAAAGCGGCGTGGCATACAGACCGTCAATATGACAATGACCACCACGAAAGCCCCCAGAAACACAAGCTCCGCATTTGGGAAAATCTCCCGCAGGGCAGGGGAGACAAATTTTGCCATCACCTGGTACCGGATCATGGCTGTGCTGCCGTTTTCCTTTTCAATTCTCTGCCAGAAACTTCCATACAGACTGGTCGTCTCCTGTGTACCTGCCTGCCTCCACACTTCTTTTCGCTGCTCTGCCGGGATATTTCCGTACAGCCAGGTGCCATCCTCCCCGTACACCCCGTAGACACATGTATCCGGAAGCAGCTTCTCTTCCACCTGTCCTCCTGTCCGGATGGCATCCGCCGCCTGCATGATCCGGGTCTGTTCATAGGAAGGGATCCGGATCATGCCCAGGCTCACCAGGACAAAGCAGGAAAAAAAGATGATGACGCCTGCTCCCACCGCCAGCAGGGCGTACAGAAGAAGGAACCTGGAAAAAATAGCATGCAATCTTTTTTGTCCCGGATTTTTCCGCTTTGTCAGTTTCCTCAGCTTTTCCATCTGTACCCTGTCCCCCACACTGTCTCCACAGGCTCGCAGCCGGCCGCCCGGCATTTTGCCCGGATGTTTTTTATATGCTCCGTAATGGCGGAGCTGTCGCTCTCACCGTCATAACCAAAGACGTGTTCATAGATCTGTTCCCTGGAGAATACCTGTCCCCGGTGAAGGGCCAGATACTCGCAGATTTCATATTCACTCTTTGTAAAAGGCAGCTCCGTCTCCCTGTATACCGCCCGTTTCTCTCCCAGATAGAAACGCATCTCACCTGCCAGGACCGCATGGGTCTTCCTGCGCCTCTCCCGGCGGATGTGGGCCTGTACCCTGGACCGCAGTTCCCCGATACCAAAAGGCTTTCTGATATAATCGTCCCCTCCCAGGCCCAGACCTGTCATGATATCTTCCTCCCCGGTCCGGGCCGTGAGAAAGAGAATGGGGCAGTCCACCTCCCCGCGGATCCGCCTGCAGAGGGAAAAACCGTCCACCCCCGGCATCATCACATCCAGAAGGATCAGATCATATTTTCCCAGAAACCTGTTCTTAAGCAGGAGGGGATCGCTGACTGTATCCACCTGGCAGCCGTCCTTTTCCAGCGCTCTCTTTATGATCCGCAGGATCCCTTCCTCGTCATCTACCGCCAATATATTTCCTGTCATTTTATTTTTCACTCCCGAAAGTCTTAAAAATCTTTTTTCCTGTACCAGAAAAGTACTGCCCCGAAGATCAGAAGGGACAATCCCCCGCATACACAAAAGGGCCAGAAAGCCTGCTCCGCCACTGCCCCGGGGGCCATGACACCCATGTGATATACTAACACATAATCACACCACCTGCCACTGAAAGCCCAGGGAAGGTACATCCAGATCCCCTCTCCCATGCCGGTGAGCATGAGGCAGGCAAGGATCATCCCGCCCGCGCCGGCGCTTATGGATGCAGCCTTCCCCAGCCGGATGGAAAGGAAAAGGTGGATCAGATACACCGGTATCTGCCCAAGCCAGATCACCAGGGCTTCCCGCACATACAGATCCAGAGAGAACACATCGCCGCCCGGGAGAAGGCGATACAGGATGCCAAATCCCAGTATGGCCAGAAGGACAGATCCCAGCCCCAGGATCAGAAGGCCCAGCCACTTGGCCGCGATCCCACGGCATCTGCCCGGCGGCAGGAGAAGGAGGATCTGATATCCCGCCTCCGCCTCCATTTCCGCCGCCATCCCGCAGACAAGTCCTGTGAGGAAAGGCCAGATACATGCCACCACCTCCAGATAGGCCTGCACCTTTCCGGCACTGCTCCAGCCAGAGAAGCTGTAGTATAGAAGAAACACTGCCATCCCCACAAGAGGGAGAACGAGATGGATCTTCAGAACAGGCGTATGGGCATACTTTCTCATCTCCGCCGCCAGAAGTCTTGCACATCATCCTAGGAAGGATGGCATAGGGATCCACCATCCAGAAGGGCGTCACAGCGGCCAGAATGCCTGTAAGTGTAAGTCCCATCTGGATCAGCAGAGCCGGTAGCATACCCAGGCGCCGCCCCAGGAACAGGCAAAACGGCACCTGCCAGCTTCCGGCCGCAACCATGACAAGGACAGCAGCTCCGGCCTGGGGCAGGGATACCTGCAGCGTCTGGGACATCCCCAGATGTGGAAAAATAAGATTTCCCGTGATCCAGACAGCCAGCGCCAGCAGGATGTTGGCTTTTACCATCCACAGGATACAGGTCAGCACCTTGGCGTCCCAGAGGCGCGCCAGGGGCACAGGCAGGGACAGGATGGCCCTGTCCTCCATTTTTCCGTCTTTTCCTGCCGCCAGACAGCACAGCAGCCCTGTCATGGCCGGATACATACCCACATACCACCAGTTGTAGGCGCTGACCGTGCCGTAAGTCGTGCTCAGCACAAAAGCCACTGCCAGCGTAAGGACAGGCAGCAGATACCACAGCATGTCCGTTCCGCTGCGGCGGTACTTCATCTTTTCCGCCCGCAGCAGTCTTCCTATACACGTCTTTTCCTGACTCATGCCTGCCACTCTCCTTTCCTGTTTTTCTCCACCACTTTTGTGAAGAGTTCCTCCAGATGTCCCTTCTGCGGCATCCCGCCCTGGTAGCCCAGGACGCCGCCCGACAGGATCCCGATATGATCTGCCATCTGCTCCACCTCACCCAGGATATGGCTGGAGACCAGCACTGTCATGCCGCCAGATGCAAACTCCCGCAGCATGGCACGGAGCTTCTGTATGCCGAAGGGATCCAGTCCGTTGGTGGGCTCATCCAGTATAAGGAGCTCCGGTTCTGACAAAAGGGCAGCCGCAATGCCAAGACGCTGTTTCATTCCCAGAGAAAATTTCCCGGCTTTCTTCTTTCCCGTGTCTGTCAGCTCCACAGTCTCAAGCACCTGGCTGATCCGGCTTTCGGGAAGCCCAAGGGCAGTGGTGCGTACCAGAAGATTTTCCCTGGCGCTTAAGTTCCCGTAGAGAGGAGGGGTTTCTATGAGAACTCCTGTCTTTGCCAGCGCCTGTCTGCTCCACGGCTGCCCCTTAAAGAGCACCTGTCCTTCATCAGGCTGCACCATTCCTGTGATGATCTTCAGCAGGGTGGACTTTCCGGCCCCGTTTGGCCCCAGCAGCCCGTAGACGCATCCTTCTGGAATGCGCAGGGACACCCGATCCAGTGCCTTTTCGTCGTTTCCCCGAAATGTCTTTGTTAACGATTTTGTTTCTAAAACAATAGATTTCATTCTTTTTCTCTCCTTTATATAGTATACCGGCGGCGCCAGAGGCATCCCGCCCTGTATCTGAGAGTATAAAAGAGAAACCTAAGGAATTTATAAGGGTGCGAAAAAAAAGAAGGGTATTGCTACCCTTCCGTGTGGATGGTTCCCTGGAAACTATCCTTAAAGGTCCACCCCTGGGTCAGATCCGTGCTTGTAAAGACGGCCTTTGTATTGCCGGCCGTCCCCTGCCCCAGAGTCAGTGTAAACACGCCGCCCTCTGCTGTCAGAGAGTCCACTTTGTCCAGAAAGGATACACTGGAAGGAAGGCTCTCCCAGGGGAGGACCAGCTCTGTAAAGGAAGCGCCTCCATCGGTGGTCACTCTGAGAGCCGGATACTGTTCGTCGCCGTTCACTGTCTGAAGGCTGGCCACGCCATGTGATGTGTCCGAAAAAGCCAGTCCATCCAGCATCATTGCCTCCTCGTACAGCTCTGTGGAAGATGTCCACGTCTCTCCCCCGTCATGGGTCCAGTACACGTAAGTAGCCCCGCCACTCCCCATGGTCCAGTCTGTGCCAAGACCAGCGTACCCGTTTTCACTGTCCAGGAAACGGACGATCCTTCTTGTGCAGAGTCTTGGCATATAGTCTGTAAACGGAATGTCCTGCCAGGTGGCCCCTTTGTCCCGGGACAGGCGAAGAGTGGGCATCTCCCCGTAAAACACAGCGTAGACGCCGTTTCCATCTGCAAAGTAACTGTCCTCAAAAAGGCGGCCGCCCCTCTGGTAAGTGTCCGTGGTCTCGCTTACCTGCTGGCTGGAAAGTCCTGTGGAGACCCAGCTTTCTCCCGCATCACCGGTCAGAAGGAGATCCCCGTTATTGATCCGATAATCCATCTGCATCACTGTCTCCGGGTGTCCGGACAGGGCGGACGTATCTGCCGCCTCACAGTAATATTCCAGCCTTTTGCCAGTGGCCCCGGTTCCATCCGTAAGGGAGATGACCAGGGCAGAGGAGCCGTCGCTGACACCGCCCTGCCCCTGCTGGTACTCTTCCCATGTCAGCACCGGGAAATCCTGCCCGCCGCTTCCATCCAGAACCGGTGTCCCCGCTTCAAGCTGGATGTCCGGCTGAAATTCCACCTGGAAACGGTCGAAATCAAGAAGGCGGATCTGTGCTTCAAAGGGGATCCTGCGGATCTGCTCATCTATGTATGTGAAATCCGCATTGGGATCGTAGTATGTGGGAAGGGCTGTTTCCTGGTACTCCCTGCAGGAAAGCTCCTGCGTCCCGCTGTCGTAGGTATAACCCACATGGGAGATATACTGATCCTGGTCATCGAAACCTGTCACCGTCAGCGTAAAGTCTGTCACCTCTCCCTTTTCTGTAATAGAAGCTCCCAGATAGGCGATATCCCCATGCTCTGGAAACTCTTCCGTTTCTTTTACCTTATCCAGAATGGCGGCAAGCCCCGCCTGTTCCAGCGTGTTCTCCTTATCCGTCCACCTGCTGAATATAAATGCCGCCAGCGCTGCCAGCACAAGGATAGCCGCGACCGTTGCAATGATGACCCTCTTTTTCATGTCTGTTCTCCCCTTTCTGTTATCGTCTGTCCATAGCCTCGCCTATATATCTCCATCCATGATCCGCTCCAGCACGACAGGGGTGGTCTTCTTCATGCTGACCCTGCACAGAGTCAGTGTGCCGCCATCCTCCACCGTGTTCTCCCCGCCCTCCAGGATGCAGTCCGCATTCAGCACAAGGGTCCACTCAGGGCCGTTTTTGGGGAAAACCAGGGAAAGGGTTCCATACTGCATGTATGCATCATATTCGTAGATTTCCACTCCCCGGGGCGTCTCCAGTTCCATCTGTCCGTTGCGCACATCCAGCATGTAGCCGCCTTCCCCCACCCATGTGCCTGCGATGGCATTGGACACATAGTAATAGGCAGTCCCGTCGCTGCGGTCTCCGTAAGTGGCAACATACTGGTGTACTCCTCCGTCCTCTTCTGACTCATACGTCACAGCGCACACGTCTTTTTCCAGCCACTGGGTCTTTACTTCCCCGGCAACGGTAAAGGGAAAAGTTTCCGCCTGGCGGACAAAAGGTCCCGCGGCCTGCCTGTAAAGCCTGGCAGAGCCATTATCCTCCTGTATCTTTAAGACCATGCAGTCTGAAGGTAAGCCGGGAGAAAAGCTGAGGATCTCTCTTTGTCCATCATCGGTCAGAAGGCCGGCTGCCCCGTTTACGGCAAAGAACATCCACCTGGCCATATACTCGATCTGATACCCGTCTCTGTTAAGGATGTACCAGATCTGCACACCCAGGCACAGGATCCCCAGCACAAGCAGAATGCCCCCGACTCCTTCCAGCACATACCGGGACCGCTCCTTTTTCTCCGGGTGTTCCATGACGCCGGAGGGCGTTGTGTACTCCTGCAGAGCCGGCTGTACAGACTCAGACTCCGCCGGTCCTCCTTCAAGGATCGCCTCCACCGGCACGTCCAGTACGCGGGCAAGCTCCAGCAGAACGCTGATATCCGGCATCCCCTGGCCCGTTTCCCTTAGTTAAAGATATTGTTGGGTATCTCAAGATGTGTCATTCGAT
>OGXL01001354.1_pt1 | contig 20469 bp, 18 predicted proteins | sample 1576311 | NCBI WGS metagenome assembly OGXL01 (sample SAMEA3541564, study PRJEB24748) | human gut metagenome | biome: human gut; feature: human-associated habitat; material: faeces | place: China | collected 2012 | reverse complement strand
GTATCTGAATTCAGATGCAATATCAACTGTAACAGGCCCGCCTTCTCCCAATGTATCAATATCTGCTTTTTTCAGAATCTCTCCAGCCACAATCCGTGGCAGAACTAAATCAAAAATAGTCCGTTTCGCATACATAACGCATCCCGGAAGACCAATGACTGGTCTTTTTTTCTCTCCATAGTAGGCCAGCAAGAACATGGCTCCCGGAAGTACCGGTGCTCCGTAAGTCACGATCTCAGCACCTGTATTCTTAATCGCAAGCGGAGTACGGTCATCTGGGTCCACACTCATTCCTCCTGTACAAAGTACCATATCCACCCCTTCATCCAAAAATTTCTGAATAGCCGCTGTAATATGTTCATGGTTATCATCACTTACTACATGCCCGACGACCTCTGCTCCATATTCTTTCAATTTTTCGATAATAACCGGTGTAAATGTATCTTTGATCCTTCCGTAAAATACTTCATTTCCAGTATTTACAATTGCAGCTTTCATCTTTTTAAATGGAATCAGCTCAAAAATCGGTTCTTCACCAGCTGCTTTTTTTGCACGCTCCATTTTTTCTTTTTCAATAACAAGAGGAATAATCCTTGTCCCGGCAATCTTATCGCCCTTTTTTACCGGAAAGTTTCCATGACGACAGGCAATCATCATTTCACCAAGCGCATTTACTGCATTCAATCGCTCTGTATCAACCTTTAAAAGACCGTCACACTCCGCGATCAGTTCAATTTTTCCTTCTTTGATTTCCGATGGGGTCATGTGCTCATTTGCACACATATCATACAAGATCTTAGCCGCATCATTTTCATGAAGCATATTCTCATTATTCTCCCAAATGTAAATGTGATCTTTTCCCACACTTAAAAGTACCGGTATGTCTTCCTCTGTAATAATATGGCCTTTTCGAAATACGGCATCCTTCGTAACGCCTTTGATAATTTGTGTGATGTCATGGCACAATACCTGCCCCACTGCATCTTCCGTTCGCATTAATTTCATTTTATCCATTCCCTCCGAATATTTTTTCAAAACAATTCGCAGTTTAAAAAAATATTTTTATAACATTTCTCAGTTATTTTAATATCAATTTTTTTGATATTAAAATAGGGATTTTTCACCTTTTATCTAAGGTAAACAAATCCCCTATAATTTCGCTCAAATTTATATAATATATTATAACAAAATAGGTTTTTTTGTCAACCAATTCGTCATATTCTTCAGTCATTCAAAATTCACAAATTCTTTTATCCTGTCCCTCGCATCATTTCTTATAGGATATGTTTTTCTCCATTGAAATGCTCCATGATTGCTTCCAGCACCCCGCCACCGATTGCTCTGGCTTTATCCGAAATTGTATAGCAATATTCTTCCTTACATCTGGCATCAATATCTCCACACTTCATGCCAATTGTAACATTTACCCCTGGCTGCAGCATTCCCCGGACAATACCACTCATCAACGCTCGGACAGATTTTCCACCGCTATAAGCAACAATCTGATCTTTTTCCACATGATCACCGATTTTAACCACAGGCTCATAAAGTCCGTCTGCCGATGCACGGATGATCCTTTCAATAGAATATCCTCCTATTTCTGCCGGGATTCCTGTATTCGGAATTGCACAGCCTTCATGGATCACTTTACCAAGATTATGTCCTCTCATAGTCTCCACTACTACGTGGCAGTCTTTTCCAGCGGTAAATCCAGGTCCGACCCCAATTACAAATTCAGCAGCGTCTATCGTTGTTCCCAGATTTTTTTTTGCCAGTATTGCATCTACAACTACATCTGCCTTATACTCTTTCAGATACTTAAGTCCTGGATCCACAAGAAGCGGTATATACCCCTTTTTTATTCTATCATCTATCTGTTCCGGTCCGTCAGTCAGTTTCGCAGTAACATGTTCTACTTCTGCATTTCCTTCATACACTGCTCTAGAAAATGCAATTGTCCGTCGTACAGTCAATGGAACTTTCGTCTCTGTCATAATAATTTCAAATCCGCATTTATATAGGCGATATGCAATTCCTGTAGCCAGATCTCCTGCTCCTCTTATTAAAATTCTCATGCGCCAGTCTTCTTTCCCTTTTTGTTATTAGCTGCCCGTCGCCTGTAGAAGTGCTTTTAACTTAATTCCAGAATTCAATTAAAATAATTCACCGTCTTGAAAAACATCTTTATAAATGTCCTGGGCTGCCGCTTCAACGCGTTCCCTGTAAAGTTCATATTTTTCAAGAAGCATATGCCCACGCTCAGTTATATAGGCTTCGCCACCATTCTTTCCACCGCTCATGCGCTCCACGATCTTCCAGCCTGTCTCTTCCTCCGCTGTATGGATGAGCTTCCAGCCTTTACTGTAAGACATACCGGTCTTTGCACAGGCCTCCCGCACAGAACCCAGACGATCGATCTGAGTCAGAAGTGTTACAGCACCCGGTCCAAAAAAAGAACGATTCACTGCAAGACTTACTTTCACATGACCTCGTATCTGCTTCTCTGCAAATATCTGCCGTCTTTCTTCATATTCCCGTGCAGATGTCACCTTCACAAGAATCCCTTCATTCTCAACCTCTATATGCGCGATCCGATAACCGAACTGCTTCCAGAAAGCCGCCACACCGGTACTTCTGACGGTTCCTTCTGCCATCTCTGCACTCTCTTCAATCTGTTGTTCCAGTTTTTTGCAGATATTTCTTGCGCAGGCCTGACTGGTACAGATTAAGTCGCCAAACATACCTCCATATACTGCACCAAGCAATTCTGCCTGACGCTTCTGCATCATTAACAATATATCCGGTTGAAAAAAAGGAAAACGAATATCTCCGACAAAAATACGTTCGCATGTATCCGATAGATAAGAAAGTCCCTTCAGAACTGCTAATTCAAAGGAATCTGACTCTATATCCAAAAATGTAACCCCGCGGCGGTGCAATGTCTGCTCTATCTTATCTGCCATTCCATCCCGTGTGACCAGAGCAATGTCTGCCACACCCGCACGTTGATAGCTTACAATCATCTGTTCGAAAATGGTCGGTCTCTTCATCTCAAGAAACTTTTCCATCTCCTCATCTGGTATCCCGACTCCGGCCACCAATATTACTGCGCCTAACTTCATCTGTCCCACCATTTCTAATATATAATAAAATTATTATAGCAATAACCTCTTATTTGTCAACGGATTTAGCGCTCCCTTAGTTCTGGCAAGGCCTTGCTTTCTGACCGTCAATCTTTTCGTTTCTGATCTCACCACTTTTTCCGCCACTTTTATGACAAAGATAAATCTCTCCGATTTCCATAGATTTATCGATGGCTTTACACATATCATATACAGTAAGGAGTGCCACACTGACACCTGTGAGGGCTTCCATCTCCACGCCTGTCTTCCCGGTCACTTTTACTGTACAATAACAGTCAATTGCACATTCCTCTGGTTTCATCTCGAAATTCACACGGCATTTTGTGATTGGAAGAATATGGCACATCGGAATCAGTTCGGAAGTTCTCTTTGCACCCATAATTCCGGCAGTTGTTGCCACTCCGAGCACGTCCCCCTTTCCGACTGTTCCGGCTTCAATCGCATCGTAGACTTCCTTGCTCACTAGGATACGTCCTTTTGCCGTAGCCTCCCGGACTGTGTCATTTTTCTCCGTAACATCGACCATGATTGCTTTTCCATTTTCATCAAAATGTGTTAACTGCATTTTCTAACTCCTTTCAAATGTGATTTTCTGTAAATTCACTACACATTTTACAAAAATCACTTTTTTTCAAGAATGCCTCGGCATTTTTTCTATGTCATGTATTCCATGATAACACATTTTCTCCGAACTCTGTTCATAAATATTATAGAAAGTCCCTGAAAGGATTCTTTGTATGTCTCTTTATAAAAAACGGCACTTAGTGTTGATTGGTTTTATGTCCGGCCTGCTGATTTTTGCGCTTCTTCTAAGTGCGATTGTTGGTGGAACTTCAGCTTTGGATATGAATTCCCGCTTCAATCGATACGTGGAGGAACTATTTAGGCAGGAGGTGTCTGCGAATACGATCACGCTTCATTACACAGTAAAAGATCCGGAATCTTATGGAATTCAAAATCCACCTGTCTCTTGTGGATACGCCGGAACAGACTCGGCGCTTATATGTGCTTCTGTGGAAAATGCTCTTGCAAGTCTTCATCAGTTCAAACGGAACAAGCTGTCTGATTATAATAAGCTGACTTATGACATTCTTGAACACTCTTATACCTCTTCTTTGGAAATGGGGCCGTATCTTTTATATGAAGAACCTCTCACACCACTTACCGGTACTCAGGCACAGCTTCCTATTCTTCTGTCAGAATATCGTTTTTATAATACTGATGATATTGACACTTACCTGAAACTTCTGACTACCATTCCCGATTATTTCCAATCTATTCTCACATTTGAGAAAGCAAAAAGCAGCGCCGGACTTTTCATGGCTTCCTACGTCGCCGACGACATTATCACGGAATGTCAGACATTTGCTACCATGAAAAATAACTATCTTTATGCCACATTTGATTCTAAAATTGACGCTTTGAATTTGCCTGCTGTAACTTCTGAAGATTATAAGAAACAAAATCGTGACGCCGTTTTAAATTACGTTCTTCCGGCGTTCACTTCTCTTAGTGACGGACTCCAAAATCTTCGTGATACCGGAAACAACAAACGGGGACTCTGTTATCTTCCTGATGGGAAAAAATATTATGAACTCTCAGTAAAAGAACAGACCGGTTCTGCCAGAACCATTCCACAGCTTCAGAAACTTGCACAAAGACAAATTCAAAGTGACCTGCTGACGATGCAGAAATTATTAAACAATTCCAGTTTCCATAAGAACTCTGAAGCTCATTCTGGCTCTGTACAAGGTACCACGCCGGGAGCAGCTTCTGATTTATTCAAAGGTCACGGTACCGAATTTTCTTCTGATGATCCAGTCAACATTTTAAATACGCTGCAAGATAAAATATCCGGCTCATTCCCAGAACCTCCAAAAGTTTCTTTCGAAATAAAATATGTTCAGGAAGCTATGGAAGAATATTTAAGTCCTGCTTTTTACATGATTCCGCCAATTGATAACAGTGGCGAAAATGTCATCTATATTAATCCCGGACACATTTCTGATGACCTGACTCTCTTTACAACTCTGGCACACGAAGGTTATCCGGGGCATTTATATCAGACGGTCTACTACTCCGCCACCAAACACCCTCCGATTCGAGATCTTTTGTCATTTGGCGGATATACCGAAGGTTGGGCTACATATTGTGAAATGCTGAGTTATTACTATTCCCCGCTTTCTCATGATATGGCAACACTTCTCCAACATAATGCCTCCGTCATTCTCGGACTTTACGCCCTCGCCGATATGGGCATCCACTATGACGGCTGGACTCTTGCTGAAACAGTTGCCTTTTTCCGGACCTATGGGATCACGAATGAAAAGACAATCGAGGACATTTTTGATCTGATTGTCGCAGATCCCGGCAATTATCTCAAATATTACATCGGATACGTGGAATTTCTGGAATTAAAGAAACTGGCAATAAAAACCTGGGGTGATGATTTTACCCAGAATCAGTTCCACCAATGCATCCTCGATACCGGACCGGCGCCATTTGAAATTCTACAGAAACAAATTAAAAATGCGTATTAGCGGAAAAGTTTCAAGGGAAAGTTTCAAGGGAAGATTTGACTCATGCGAGTCAAATCTTCCCCTCAATCATATCCAGATATTCTCCTTTATCGATATGCATCATACTTACCTGATTCTGATATCTTCTAAATCCGTACACACTGTCCACATTTCGGATCAAGGACTGCAGCCGCTCGTCCGGTACGCACACAATCAACTGTAATTCCAGTTCTCTTGCGTAGTGCAGGCAGACTTCGCTTCGTTCTTTGTCCATTTTGGAAAATGCTTCATCCAAAAGTACCAGTCTTATCTTGGAATCGCGGTTTGTCTGCTGCATATAAAGCATTGCAAATCCTGCCAGAAGTGCCACATATTTCGGGTTCTGTCCTTCTCCTCCGGAATCACGCCCTGCCATGTCATCGACCGCATTTTTCTTCACATTTCCATCTTCATCTTCCACTCGTTCGTACATACTGAAGGTCAGATAATTCCGGTAATCCACGTACTGCTCCATCTGCTGACGGTGCTGGCTTAAGGACTTGGCATCTTCGTCTTTCGGAGGCATGAATTTCTCCGTCAGGCGCAGGATCTGTTGCTCGTATTTCTGATAAAATGTGTCTTCGCCAAGCGTGATCTGTCCGTCGAAACCATCATCGTCCAGCACTTTGCTGTCCAATTCCGGTGCCATCAGCATCTCATAGAACTGTCCATTTTCATTTTCTGCCGGAAGAATATCAATCTGGTAAATACTGTCAGAGAATTTAATCTTTGCCAGCATACGATTGATTTCTTTCCTGTGACGGTATGCCGCTTTGATTTCACCGTGGATCGTCGCGATTACATTTTCACGAAGCGTATGGTAGATCAGATCATACTGTTTCTGAAATTCATCTTTATACTTCGGCTCAAAGTCCTGTCTGCATTGATTCAAAATCCTGTCATAAGAAACATTTTCGTGTTCTACGCCCGTCAGGCCATAGGATGGATATGCCTGATTGAACTGATTTCTCGCACGGGTCAGAAGATCACGTACTTCCTCTTCCTGCTTCATCAGCTCTTCAGATTCTTTACTTTTCTTACGTCGGTATGTCTGCTCAGATTGTATCTTTAATGCTTCCTGGACTTCAGTCTGCAGTTCTTCATTCAGTACAAATCCCTGCATCAGGAAATCCATACGATTCTGGAAATTCACGATATCCTGCTCTGCCTGTCCCTGTGTCTTGGCATAGCCCAGTATTTCTTTCTGAAGCTGTTCAGATATCTTCTCATTTTCCCGGATTTTTACTTCTAATTCTGTCTTCTGCTGATTGAGTTCCGCAGTTCTGCTTCCTTCACGAAGCTCTCGCAGTTCCTTCTCCAGCTGATCCTGTTTCTCATAAAATGCCTGCAGTTCTTCGCCTGCCCCGGCCAAATGCAGAATCTGATCTGTGCTTTGGTTCAGCCGCTCAAATTCCTGGACTGCTTTCAGGCTTTGCTGCATCTGCTGATCTTGCAATACTTCTTCACTCAGCTTCAGAACCTCATCTTCCATTTCACGAAGCTTTGCCTTAGAAACCTTCGTTCCAATGCAGGCATATTTTTCGTAATCATTTTTCTTCAGATGACGGAAAATGTAATTATTATAAGAATAACAGTCGGCTGTCACACCATTTCCGGAGGCACGGAGTTCCTCCTCTGTCTCGCATTTGGCAATTCTTCCGAGATAACGGCGCAGGCACTGGTCCACGTATGGTTCTTCTGCATGAACAGCCTCATAGATCGAATTGTCATGAACTTTTGGCTCGGACTTCACAATTGCGGCCGTATCTAACAGATCTACTTCATCAATCCCACCAAGATATTGAAGCTTACGAAATACTTTCGCTGCATCAAGGGCGTACTCCGGTGCGGTCACAAGACTGTGTTTCACTCGCCCCATACGGCCTTCGATCGCATTTTTCCACTTCTCATCTGTAATGTCAAAAAGGTCTGCGAAAATGTTGACGTGAATGGTTCTTCCATATTGTGTGCTCAGACGGTTCTGTAACTCCTGCCTTGCCTGTTTTAACTCTTTTCGGTACGGTTTGCGGTCGTTTTTCAGATCCTCCACCATTTCCTTTTTCTCTTTCAAATCCTTGCGGTTCTGACTGATTCTTGTACCGATTTCATCAACTTCTTCATTAATGCTCTCCAGCGCGTCACTTAGTTGTTTCTTTAGCTTCTCAATTGCTTCCTTTGAAACATTTCCCGACTTGATCTCATCAATCCTCTGAAGTGCCGGATTGCTCACATAGGCACTGATCTCTTCATCTTCCTCCCAGCGGGCAAGTCCTTTTACAACCTCTCGCCACTGCTCACTGTTGCGGGCCAGAAGCTTGATGGTCTCCTTAAGACTCTTCAGCTCCTTCTCCTTCTGACCATAATCACTGGATTTTAGTTCCGCTTCTACCTCAACAAGTGCGTTCGTAAGCTGTGTCTTTTTCTCATTATTCTCATTCTGCTGTTTTTCTCTGGCACAGATTTTCTCATTGATATCCATAAGATCCTGACTTCTCGCCTCAATCTTCGTCTTGAAGCTTTCAATATCAATATATTTTAACACCTGTTCCACATGGATCTTATCCGCACGCGTCGTCTGAAGTGCCAGATTCTGCCGGCTGATCTCATCCAGAAGATGGATCCGATTCTCCAGGTCTTCCACACGCTCTTTGATCTCACGGTACGCACCAAGCTGGTCACTGATGGTCGAAACCGTGTCCTCCTTACTCTTCGGGAACATATAATCACGGATAAACTGACCCGTTCCATTTGTCATGCGAAGGGCAATCGCACTCTTTTCCATGGTCATCATGCGCCCCGGCTCCACATATCCAAATATCACATCATAAACCGTTTTCAGATATGCCTCTTTTGACGGATAAAGACGATTCACATCACCTCGTCCACGATTGTCCGAAGAATCCACCCGCTTTTCCACAAGCTTTCTGAGTCCTGCAATTGTATATGGCACACCTTTCTCCGTCAGATACTCGTCCTCCGGAATTTTCCCGGAGTGGCTGAAAAATGTATACTTCCGGATATCAGTATCATTTTTTCCAACTTCGAATGCAACACCGATACAAGTGCTCACCTTCGTTCCGGTATCAAATATCTCCAGTACGATCTGAGAGCAGAAGTCCTGTCCATCACGATTGTAAGAGCCGTCTTTCTGCGCACCTCGCAGGTAACTGAGCACACTTCGGCGGTTCTTCGCATCGTCCGCCGCCTTATTTAGAAATGTAGCGGAAATACTTCCGTACAGAACGACTTGAATGGCATCCATAACTGTTGATTTTCCAGAACCACTCTTACCACTGAACAGATTCACATACTCATGGAACTCCATGATCTTGTGGCTGACACCGCCCCAATTATTCATCAGCATTCTTGTAAATATCTTCTTCGCCTGCTTCAACTTCTGCACCGCCTTCCTCATCAACATATTCTTTCATCAATGCCTGAATATCTACACCACTGCAATACAGATTAATTGTGCTGTAAATGTAAATCTTTGTCTGATCTTCTACGTTCTGGATCGCGCCCGGCACCTCGATGATCTGATGCTTGCTCATAACATACAGCGCATCTTTCCACTCTGCCATAGTCAGCTTCTCATTGATCAGATTCGTGTTCTTTCCATACTCACGGATCTCCGCCAGATTCGTCACAGTCGCATTCAGACCTTCACCGAGAATCTTATCCCGATAGATTATTTTAATAAGAAGAATGATCTTCGTAGCCGTCACATTCAAACGTTCCACAGCCACGCCTTCCCCGGTCAGCCTGAAAATATGTTCCTGTGGGTCGTGTACCAGTTCGCACCCAAGTACGGACAGATAGTCTTCTATAAATTTCCGGTGTCTCACACAGATTTCATAGTGAAAGTTATCCCTCGGCGTCAGCGTGACCGGATCATATTTTACTTGTAAAATGCATGTCTGCCGAAACAGCGCGGAAATGGTTTTCTTCAGATTCTCCGACTCCGTCACAGACAATTCTTCCATATAATTTACCATATATTTTTCCTTATCCTTGTCTTTCTTATTATGATGTTGGGGCACAAGCCCCCATCTATGATATTTCACCTGATGATTACTGAAATTTTTTAATCACAAGCTTAGAGAATCTCAGACCATTCTCGTTCTCTAGCTCTTCTCCAACCTCAATCTCTTCCGTTCCTTCCGCAACTTCCGTAGCATCCTGCCAAACAAGAAACAGCTTTTCCAGATCTTCCATGGATTTTACTGTGTCTTTCGTCACAATAAAGTTTCCATCCTGCTCGTTTTGTTTCCGGAACTCTCGGATTTCCTTCCGCGTGTAAAGTGGCTTCAGAACATACTCATTCATTTCTTCCGAATCTGCCTGTTCTGTTACCTCTGCCACCGCCTGCGGTACAAATGCTTCTTTTTTCCGGTCACGTCTCTGATACAGACTTTTTTCATTCATCACACGGTATGGTTCGGTCAGCTTCATTTTCTGAGACAGCTTGTCCAAAATTTCATCACGTTTTTCACTCTGAGTCAGAAGATTTACAAAGGCAATTGTCTGATCTTCCTCGACCACGCCTTCCATCAAAATGTACCGGATTCTCGCAGCAGCCCGGCTTGCAAATACAGTCTTCTGCTCAATCAGCATATTGTATCTTCGCTCAATGGCATCAAACTCTCTGGAAATGCGGTACAACATTTCATTCGCTTCGTCACAGAGCTTCACTGCCCGCTCCAGACGGTAACGCTGAATGCTCAGCTTATTCTGCACATTTCGTTCTTCAGACTTCTCCTGCTCCTCTCGCGCCAGCTGAACTTGAATATCCCGGAGCTTTTCCACAAAACCTTCGCGCCTTGTCTCATTTTCCTCAAGATTCTTCTCTATCAGCTCTTTGACCGCTTCCTTGTAACGATAAAAGCTGTCGGTTGTCGTCAAAATCGCATATTTTTGGCTGTCACTATTGTTGATTTCCTTTACAAGAACTTCCTGGATTCCTAAAAAACTTCGCTGGCTCGATAATTCATCAAAATATCCGCGCATCCCTTCTTGCATATTTGCCAGCATCTGAAGCAGGGTTCTTGACGTATGCAGTGCACTTTTCAGGATATCATTATTCTTCTCCCGATCCGAACTATATGTATAAAGGTGACTGTACACTGCCAGCACACTCTCGCGCTCCTTGCTGTCCTCATCACTATAAAGATTACGGAACAACTCCACATACAACTGACTATACTCCGGGAAAGATACTACATAGCTGTTTAGCGTTTCGTCATAGTCACGTCTAAGCCATCCCCAGTCTTCAAAATGCCGTAAACTTATCATCGCCATGTTCGACCGTGTCAAAAGCTCCCCTTCCTCATCAAAACGCTCCTCACTCCAGTCTAACGTCATACGGGCAAGCTGCTCATTCATAATCGTCTGACACTCGCCCTCAGTCAACCCCAAAAGCGAATACGACTGGCTGCTCTCCTCGTAAACCGCCACAAGAAACTGCATATAGAATTCCATATATTTACTTCCGAATACCTTGTAAAAATCCTTCGGAATCCGACTGATCAGATTCATTCGTTCCTCCTTCACCCACAAACACACGGGATTTGCTCCTATCAGTATATCGAATTTTGCCCCTAAGAGCAACCTTTTGGGGACGTAGTTATTCTGCGTTTTCTACCGTAACTTTTCTATTTTACTATGCCCCCTAGTACTACGCTGGCCGCCAATCCAGCGAGTGTTGCCAGTAATGCTCCTGGCAGTGTGTATCTTGTTTTTGTTACTTTTGCGGTCATGAAGTAAACGCTCATGGTGTAGAATATTGTTTCTGTGCAGGACATGCTGATGGATGCCACAAGTCCCAGATAGGAATCTGTCCCGTACTCTTTGTAGACATCAAGGAGTAAACCTGTCGCTGCGGACGAGGAGAACATCTTTATTATCGTGAGTGGGACTAATTCGCCCGGAAATCCGATATATTGTGTAACTTTTCCAATCATTTGTGCCAGAAATTCCAGAAATCCGGATGCTCTTAGTACTCCGACTGCTACCATAAGCCCTACCATAGTCGGCATAATTTTGATAACAGTCAAAAATCCGTCCTTCGCTCCTTTTACAAATGTGTCATAAACTGGAATTTTCATTGTAATTCCGTAACAGATAATCCCGAATATCATGAGTGGTACAATAAAATCCGACAGGTAAAGAAATAGTTTCAATTCTTGAATTCTCCTTTTGCTTGCCCTATACTATCTGTTGTATATTATGCCAGTGTAAAGAAATCCATACCAGCATCAGAAAGGAAGTTTCCGAAATTGAATCTTTTACATAAAAATAATACAACTGCTTTACCAAAAGCAAAATCTACGGACACTCATGACTTTGGTGAGGGCAGCATCTCTGGAAATATTCTGCGTCTTGCAATTCCTATGACGCTTGCGCAACTCATTAATGTCCTTTACAACATAATTGACCGCATTTACATCGGTCATCTCCCAGACATATCCACCCAGGCGCTGACCGGAATCGGTCTGACTCTGCCGGTCATTACAATCATCACCGCTTTTGCCAATCTGTTCGGTATGGGCGGCGCACCGCTTTTTTCTATGGCAAGAGGTGCCGGTGAACCTAGGCGCGCCCGGAAAATTCTCGGCAACTCCTTTTCCATGCTCCTGATTTCCGGCGGTATTCTCATGGCTTTGTGCTATCTGTTCAAGCGCCCATTGCTTTACCTGTTCGGCGCCAGTGATATTACTTATCCTTATGCAAATGCATACATCAGTCTCTACCTTATCGGCACGCTTTTTGTCATGATCAGTCTTGGCATGAACAACTTTATCAACGCCCAGGGATTTGGAATGACTGGAATGCTCACCGTCTCCATCGGTGCTGTCCTGAACCTGATCCTTGACCCGATTTTTATCTTCGCACTCCACATGGGAGTCCGCGGAGCCGCCCTCGCGACCATCATTTCTCAAGGGATTTCTGCAATCTGGGTATTACATTTTCTGACCGGGAAGAAAGCAATCCTTACACTCTCTCTTTCTTATATGAAACTGGACTTCCGATTAGTAAAGGAAATCTGTGCTCTTGGACTTGCCGGATTTATTATGGCGATTACAAATGGATCAGTACAGATTGTCTGTAATGCAACTCTTTCCAGATACGGCGGTGACCTGTACGTTGGAATCATGACCGTTATTAACTCCGTCCGGGAAATCATTACTATGCCGGTCACCGGTCTTACAAGTGGTGCGCAGCCTGTCATGAGCTTTAACTATGGTGCCGGGAAACATGCGCGTGTAAAATCAGCAATCAAATTTACAACGATTGTCTGTATCTTATTTTCCTGTTTTATGTGGGCATTACTGCTCGCTTTCCCATGCTTCTTCATTCACATGTTCAACAGCGAACCGGAATTGTTAGCCGAAGGCGTACCTGCGATGCATTTATATTTCTTTGGAATCTTTATGATGTCGCTACAGTTTGCCGGACAGTCCACATTTACCGCACTGGGAAAAGCAAAACAGGCCGTATTCTTCTCCCTGCTGCGAAAGGCAATCATCGTCATTCCACTGACACTGTGGCTTCCGACTGTAGGCGGTCTTGGAACAAATGGTGTCTTTCTTGCCGAGCCGGTTTCCAACTTCATCGGTGGAACCGCCTGTTTCGTCACGATGATCTTTACCGTATGGAGAAAGCTGGATGATTCTCTAAAATAATATGACATACTTATTACACAAACCTCATAGTTTTTATAAAGCGAAAACTATGAGGTTTTCTTATGCTCAATTATCTCTGGGCCGGTATGATGATGCTTGGGATTATCTACGCCGCATTTACGGGACGCATGCCCGACATCACCAATGCCGCACTGGATTCTTCCAAGGAAGCAATCACGCTATGCATTACTATGATCGGTATCATGTCCTTCTGGGTAGGGCTTATGGAAATTGCAACAAAAGCCGGCATCATCGAACAGCTTTCTCGAAAGTTGAAGCCGCTGATTCATTTCCTGTTCCCAAATCTTCCGGACAATCACCCTGCTGCCACCCACATCACCACGAATATCATTGCTAACATTCTGGGACTTGGCTGGGCTGCAACTCCCGCCGGACTGAAAGCAATGGAGGAACTGAAAAATCTGGAAGACGACCGCCGCAAATACCGCCTTCCGGGAAAAGTGCGCACCCCCGGAACCGCCAGCAACGAAATGTGCACATTTCTTATCATTAATATATCATCCCTGCAGCTCATTCCTGTAAATGTCATTGCCTACCGCAGCCAGTACGGCAGTATCAATCCTGCTGCCATCGTCGGCCCCGGCATACTGGCGACCGCTGTAAGCACATTCGTGGCCGTGATATATTGTAAATGTAAAGAAAAACCAGATGCTGGACAGTAACATAGCATCTGGTTTCTATAAAATTTTTAATCAAGGTGAAATTCTTCTAATAACTCTTCCCTAAATTTAGCATCTGTAGCTACTTTCAAAATATCATCTTGGCGTCCCAATTGATTCAACTTTACAATCAATTCTCCCATTTGTTCAAAGCCTTCCTGCCTGCTTTCTTCTCGTTCCAGCCTCATATGTTCTTCTTCATCATACTCAAATATGCTCACTCTTAACACCTCTGCTCTGTTCTTCCTTAAAAACTCTGCAAGAATACCCTTTTTTATACATTCATCAATTGCCTTTTCCACTGCTTCTGGAAATGGCATTTCCTGCTGATATTTGCGGACTGTATCTACAAATTTCACATATTGATATAATGTTGGACTTTTTTCTATCATTTCCTCATTATATCCAGGATTTATATTTATGAATCGAATCCTCAGTTCCAAATCCAGTTCTTCCGACTTACTTTCATAAGCATCGGATAAACGTAAAACACTTTGTTCCGGCATCTTGTCTGTTCCGTTATAGAATACTACAAATCTCGGTTCTGGTATCTTAATCAACTTCCGTCCATACAGATTATCCCCAAATACATACGCCATATAAACGCAAGCCACATATGCCAGATTCCGTAACGGCATGTTCGGATTTGGCGTTGATTGATGTTCGTATAGAACCAACTGTGTTCCCAATATAAATGACACATCATTCTTCATACCCAGATAAACTGCATTTTCCAACGTTGTTATAATCAGTTCGTCTGGATTATCGTACGAAGTTCCATTCATAGCGTTGTAAACTTCCAGTGCAACTTTGGGATCCTTCAGCAACATTCGGAACACCCTGTCTTTGTACTCGCGATTCGGATATCCAAATACTTGCGCCATTTTCTTAAAGGCTTTCTCCATATTTTGTGAGATTCTTCTGTTATCTGTTTTTCTGTCCCTTACTGCTTTCATACTTTTTGTCATTCAGTATCCTCCTTCTTCTGTGTTCGAAAGGACTCTCCTCCTGACTGTTTCTAAGCTTTCTAAGAATCCCTTCTGCTTGTTCATTGTGATAATTCAAGCATTGAAATTTCCTAGAAAATGTATTGAAAATAGAAATGGTACAAACCTTCAAGATCTTGGAAATATAATGCTTGAAAGGATTGTACCATAATTGATATATTATGTCGAGATATTTTTCTAAAATTAATATAGTCAGAATTGTATCTGAATTTACAACTTAACATTTTAATTTTTTTGTAATTCAGTTTACATTCCCACATATAATTTCCTTTTAATAATTGAATAATCGATTATTACATTTATGAATTAAAAAGGAGATTTTATTATGGGAACTTTATTTGTAAACAAAAGCGGTCGTGCCTTTAAAATCACACGAACAAACGGAGGATCTGATGTTATCGGAACACTCCCAGTAAATGCTATTTTTGCATGGACAGATTCCTGGGCTGGAAACAGCGCTGGAGCCGATTATCAGGGGATTTATTGCAACGGTATGTATGGTTGGATTGATGGAGCTACCGGTACCGGAGCATTTACACCTCTAACAGAGTGTGGTTTGTACAATGTTGACGTAGACGGTGATGGCACTGTTGAAGCTGTCTTCCAGACAAGACGTGCTGCAAAATACTATGACAAAACTGGAAAATACCTTGGAACTGTACCGAAAAGCTATTTTGTTGCTACTTCCAGCAACGCTTCCGGTAAGTCTCATCCAAACTTGATGTACGTAGAGCGTTGGGGCGAAGAAGATCCTAGCAATGGACCAATGTTCATGGATACTGGCATGGATCGTTACCCAAATTTTAGAGACTGCAATATCATCGGTAATATTTAATATCTTTGCTCAATACAAAAAATAAATACTATTTAAGAGGCAGGGCGTTATCTCCTTAACGTCCTGTTTCTAAGAATTCTGTTTTCTATTTTTCAATATCTCTGGAATTGGCGTTTCATAAAACCCTAGTTTTGATGGATCTTTACTGGATTTAACTGCCACTTTCTCTATTAATTTAACTGTCTTTGTCAATACTACCTTTTTAATCTCTTCTTTCATCCTTTTTTATCCCAATTACCATAAATAAAAATACCGAAAAAATGATAAGAGAATTCCTCCTTTTACTTTCTTATCGCCAATCAGTACTACAATCACAGAAAAAGCTGGATTCCGCCAAAAACGCTGGAGAAATTGCAGAAGGTTCTTGCACAGAATGAGGAACGGCATACTTTTTTAAAGCAATTTGCTGCATTTTTAAATACTTTAGATGAAAATTTTTTATAATAAAAGTTCATTTATTCGTGAAAAGCTATAGTTGCCTGTATCCCTATAAATATGCTAAAATGTTTTAAGCATATTTTTGCATATTTTTCTGGGAGAGTGAGTGATTCGATGGGCTATATGGCTTTATACCGGAAGTGGCGTCCGAATGATTTTGATGAAGTAAGAGGACAGGATGCCATTGTCCAGACATTGAGAAATCAGATTATTTATAACCGAATAGGGCATGCCTATCTTTTTTGTGGTACACGAGGTACTGGTAAGACTTCTATTGCAAAGCTTTTTGCAAAGGCAGTAAACTGTGAGCATCCGGTCAATGGAAACCCCTGTAATGCCTGTCCTTCCTGTCAGGCAATTAACGCACAAAGTTCTCTTGATGTACTCGAAATCGATGCGGCTTCTAATAACGGTGTGGAGAATATCCGGGATATCCGGGAACAGGTACAATATTCCCCTGTTGAGGGACGTTATAAAGTATATATTATCGATGAGGTTCATATGCTTTCTTCCGGAGCATTTAATGCTCTGCTGAAAACGCTCGAAGAACCTCCTTCTTATGTTATTTTTATTCTGGCTACAACAGAAAAGCATAAGATTCCTGTTACGATTCTTTCCCGCTGCCAAAAATATGATTTTAAACGAATTTCTGTTGATACGATTACAGGTCATCTTGTATCGTTGATGGAGAAGGAACAGATTGATGCGGAAGAGAAAGCATTGCGTTACATTGCTCGTGCTGCGGATGGTTCTATGCGAGATGCGTTGAGTCTTCTTGACCAGTGTATCGCATTTTATCTTGGACAGACGCTTACGTATGAGAATGTTTTAGAGGTGCTTGGCACTGCGGATACTTCTGTTTTCAGCACATTGCTTCGGAGTATTTTAAAGAAGGATTCCATGTCCGCTCTTGATATTATTGACACCATGATCACTGAGGGACGTGAACTTTCGCAGTTTCTTTCTGATTTTCTGTGGTACCTTCGCAACCTTCTTATATTAAAGGATCAAGAAGGTGCAGAAGAAAGCCTTGATATGTCAAAAGAAACGATTGCTGCCTTAAAAGAGGAATGTGCCATGGTAGACACTACTGCTCTCCTGCGTTATATCCGACTACTTTCCGAGCTATCTAACCAGATTCGAACTGCCACACAGAAGCGGGTTCTTTTAGAAGTCGGCTTTATTAAGCTTTGCCGTCCAGAAACAGAATCGGATGCCGAAAGTCTTTCCGAACGTGTCCGGCAGTTAGAGACCATGCTTGCACAGGGACTTCCTGTGATTCCTGCTGGTGGTGCAGGGAATAACAGTGGTATTAACCCGTCTTCTGGCGCAGCCATTGGAGGTGCTGCAAACGGCGGTGTATCTGCCGGTAACAGTGCGTCACAAAGTCAGGCAGCGCAGATTTCACCAGAAGAAGCATTGGAGAAGCGTTTTTCTCCTGCGGAAGCGGAGGATTTAAAGAAAATAGCGAACCGCTGGAATGACATTGTCAATCAGTCATCCATGCCTATGCAGCAGTTTCTTCGTGCGGCAAGAGTCGCTGTTGCAGACAACAGTACTATTTTACAGCTTGTTTTCTCAAACAACAGCCTTGCTAAAGAATACTTTGAGCGGGAACATCACAAAAATCTGGACCTTTTATCCGAACTTGTTGCAGAACAGACTGGAAAGGTCGTAACATTTGAATGTACGTCTGACTCCCATCAGCCGGCAGAACAATCGAACTATATTGATCTAAGCAAGATTCATCAGACGGTTATTTTTGAATAAATACTCTAAAATATTCCGTTATTCCATCGCAGATTCTGCAGTGAATTTACGCATCTTTATGTATATCTGCGTGTGATATATGAATTTATTAATTATTTATTTTTTATGGAGGTTTTTATTATGGCAAAAAGAGGTGGATTCCCAGGTGGCATGCCTGGTAACATGAACAATTTAATGAAACAGGCTCAGAAGATGCAAAAGCAGATGGCTGAGACTACAAAGGCTTTAGAAGAGAAGACTTACGAAGCAACTGCAGGCGGCGGTGTTGTTTCTGTTACTGTTTCCGGTAAAAAAGAAGTGACTGCTATTAAGATTGCTGAAGAAGTGGTAGATCCTGATGACATCGAAATGTTAGAAGATCTTATCATGGCTGCTACAAATGAAGCATTTCGTGCGATGGAATCAGATTCCCAGGCTCAGCTTTCTAAATTAACTGGCGGCCTTGGCGGAGGATTCGGATTTTAATGAATTATTATAGTACCCAGATTACTAATCTTATTGATGAACTCAGACGACTTCCCGGTATCGGCAGTAAGTCTGCACAGCGTCTTGCTTTTCACATCATAAACATGCCGGAAGAGCATGTACATCACCTTGCACAGACACTTGTCACCGCAAGAGAAAAGATCCGCTACTGCAAATACTGCTGTACACTGACGGATTCTGAAGTATGTCCAATCTGTGCGAGCACGAAAAGAGATCACAGTACGATCATGGTCGTAGAACATACACAGGACCTGGCTGCTTATGAAAAAACCGGTCAGTATCATGGTGTTTATCATGTTCTTCAGGGAACCCTCGCTCCAAGTCTTGGAAAAGGTCCCGATGATATTCGCTTCAAAGAACTTGAAGAACGCCTTAAAAATCCAGAAGTAAAAGAGTTAATCCTTGCTACAAACTCCAGTCTTGACGGAGAAGCTACTGCAATGTACATCACCAAGAAGGTCAAACCTCTTGGGATAAAGGTGACCCGCATCGCAAGCGGTGTCCCTATCGGCGGTGAATTAGAATATATTGATGAGGTAACCCTCTCAAGAGCGCTGGATGGACGAGTAGAACTTTAGATACAGATTTTAATATAGCACTTTAAATATAAAGATTTAAATACAGGACTTTAATTGCATAACTTAGATTACTCTCTTAAAAATTCTTTGTAACAGTATTTGCGGATTTTTAAGAGACCATCAGATAAGAATGGGAGATGACTACGATGAAAAGAATTGGTATGCTGACCAGCGGTGGAGATTGTCAGAGTTTAAATGCTACCATGCGTGGCGTTGTAAAGGGTCTTAACGTCCTTGAGGGAAATGTTGAGATTTACGGCTTCATTGATGGGTATAAAGGATTAATTTACGGCAACTACAAACGACTGACTTCTCAGGATTTTTCAGGTATTCTGACAACTGGCGGTACAATCCTCGGTACATCCAGACAGCCTTTTAAGTTAATGAGAACTCCTGATGAAAACAGTCTTGATAAAGTAGAAGCAATGAAGGCAACTTACCGTTACCTTGATTTAGACTGCCTCGTCATTCTCGGCGGTAATGGCAGCCAGAAAACAGCAAACCTTTTAAGAGAAGAAGGCCTTAATATTGTCTCCCTTCCAAAAACAATCGATAACGACCTCTGGGGAACAGATATGACTTTCGGTTTCCAGAGTGCCGTAGATATCGCTACACAGACAATTGACCGTATTCATACAACTGCAGCTTCCCACAATCGTGTATTTATTGTAGAACTGATGGGACATAAAGTAGGATGGGTTACCCTCCATGCCGGAATCGCCGGTGGAGCGGATATCATTCTCATCCCTGAAATTCCTTATGATCTTAGACACGTCATTGAAGCTATTAAACGCCGTAATGAACAGGGAAAACAGTTCACTATCCTGGCAGTTGCAGAAGGTGCAATCTCAAAAGAAGATGCCCAGCTTTCAAAGAAACAGTACAAGGCAAAGCTTGCTAAGCGTAAATATTCTACCGTTGGTTATGAGCTTGCTTCACAGATTGAAAAAGCAACCGGTCAGGAAGTACGTGTCACGATTCCTGGTCATACACAGCGTGGCGGAAGCCCTGTTCCATTTGACCGCGTTATCTCCAGCCGCCTTGGAGTGGCAGCTGCAGAACTGATTGCCAAAGAAGATTACGGCAAACTGCTTATCATGAAAGGGTATGATGTAACTACACTTCCTCTGGAAAAAACAGCTGGAAAGTTAAAGTATGTCTCCCCAGATGATCAGATTGTGCTTCAGGCAAAACATCTTGGAATCTCTTTTGGGGATTAAGTTCAAGTCGAGCCGCTGCGAGACTTGGCGCGTGATTCTGGTCAGCGTAAGCTGACATATTCTTTACAGAAT
>OGXL01001349.1_pt1 | contig 20508 bp, 22 predicted proteins | sample 1576311 | NCBI WGS metagenome assembly OGXL01 (sample SAMEA3541564, study PRJEB24748) | human gut metagenome | biome: human gut; feature: human-associated habitat; material: faeces | place: China | collected 2012 | reverse complement strand
TCCAGATGGAAAGCTTGTTCGTAGAAGAATACTTTTCCTCCGAAGCCGCTGTAAGTCTCCATGGGGAAGGACTACCCCCAGGTGGAGGTGGAAGTGATCCCCGGTGTGACGGCAGCTCTGTCCGGGGCGGCCCTTCTGGGCGCGCCACTGATCCACGACTTTGTCCTCATCAGCCTGAGTGATCTTCTGACGCCCTGGGAGAAGATCGAGAAGCGGCTGCGCTGTGCGGCCCAGGCGGATTTTGTGATCTGCCTTTACAATCCATCCAGCAGGAAGAGGGCGGACTACCTGAAAAAAGCCTGCCGGATCATAGAGGAGTATCAGAGCGGCGATACGGTCTGCGGTTATGCGGCCAATATCGGCCGCGAGGGGGAGACCTACCATATCTGTACCCTGAGGGAGCTTGAAGATGCCCGGACGGATATGTTTACAACAGTGTTCATCGGCAACTCACAGACAAGAGAACTCAAAGGACACATGATAACACCAAGAGGGTATGAAAATGGCTAGTATTTTAATTTTTGCAGGTACGACTGAGGGGAGAAAGATCGCGGAATACCTCCGGGGGCATGCGCCGGAGGTGTATGTGTGTACGGCCACTGAGTATGGCAAAGAACTTGTGGAGGATGGGGAAAACATCCATGTCCTGGCCGGCCGGCTGGATGTGGCAGGCATGGGCGAGCTGGCAAGAGGATGCCAGGCGGAGCTTGTCATTGACGCCACCCACCCATTTGCCATGGAGGTGTCCAAGAATATCCGGACCATGTGTGAGAAGGCGGACATTCCCTGTGTGCGGGTACTGCGGGAAGGAGCCGCCGGCGGCGAGAATGCCGTGTGGGTGAAGAATATCCGGGAGGCCGCTGCCTACCTGGCGGACAAGAAGGGCAATATCCTGATCACCACAGGCAGCAAAGAGCTGGACCCCTACACCCAGATCCCGGATTACAGGAGGAGATGTTTCCTGCGGGTGCTCTCCACAAAAGAGGCGGTGGAGCACGCGGTGGAGAAAGGATTTGAGGGAAAGCACCTCATTGCCATGCAGGGGCCTTTTTCGGAGGGCATGAACGAGCAGCTTCTGTCCCACGTGAAAGCGCGCTATCTGGTGACAAAGGACTCCGGCAAGATCGGCGGTTTTCAGGAGAAGATGGAGGCGGCCAGAAAGGCCGGAGCCGTTCCCGTGGTCATCGGCAGACCCCAGGAGAGAGGGCTTCCCCTGAAGGAAGTCTTTCTCATGCTTGCGGAGAAATATGGTTTCAGGGACCCAAGGAAGATCACACTTATCGGCGTGGGTCCGGGCGGGGAGAAATGCCTCACCGGGGAGGCCCGGGAGGCCATGGAGAGTGCCGATGTGCTGATCGGGGCGGATCGGATGCTGAAAGTGGCGGAGAACATCCCGGTGGAGCATTATGAGGAGTACCGGGCGGAGAAGATCCGCGAGTTCATACAGATGAATTCCAGATACCGCAGGATCGCCATCCTCCTGTCCGGGGACACAGGATTTTACAGCGGGGCGGCCGGACTGAAAGAGGAGCTGAAGGAGTACGATGTGACGGTGCTGCCGGGTATCTCCTCGGTCTCCTGCATGGCGGCCCGCATCGGTGTGGGGATGGAGGGCGTGCCCCTTCTGAGTATCCACGGGAGAAGCTGTAATTATCTGGATTATCTGCGGGAGTACAGGCGCGTCTTCCTGCTGGTGAGCACCGGGAAAGAGATCCAGTCTGTGCTGGTCAGGCTCTGCAAGTATGGCTGGAAAAAAGCCCGAGTGTATGTGGGCAGCCGCCTCTCCTATCCCAAGGAGAGGATCATCCAGGGATCTGCCGAGAGGCTGGCCAGGAAGGAGATGCAGTGGGAGGGGCTGAGCGTAGTCTACATCGAGCTGCCTGCCACCCGGCTTCCGGAAGCATCCGACGGGAAGGATGAGGATTTTGTCCGCGGAAAGGTGCCCATGACCAAGAGTGAGGTGCGCAGCGTTATTCTTTCCAAGATGGCGCCACCGAAGGACGCAGTTATCTACGATGTGGGGGCAGGCACTGGATCCGTGTCTGTCCAGCTGGCCAAAAAGGCCATAGATGGCATGGTGTACGCTGTGGAGAAAAATGCAGAGGGCCTTGCCCTGATCCACAAAAACAAGATCCGCTTTCACGTGTCCAACATCCGGCCCGTCCACGGGGAGGCACCGGAGGCGCTCCGGGACCTGCCTGCGCCGGACCTGGCATTTATCGGCGGCAGCGGCGGGAATCTGCGCCAGATTCTGGAGACAGTCTGGGGGAAAAATCCCCGGGCCAGAGTTGTGATCTCAGCTATCACGATCAACACAGTGGCAGAGTGCATGGCCTGCATGCAGGCATTTGCAGAACATCCGGCCCAGATCCTGCAGGTGCAGGTGGCCAGAGGAAAGAAGGCGGGATCCTACCAGATGATGGAGGGACAGAATCCGGTCTATATTATCACATTTGAAGGAGAAGAAGCGGAATGAGACGGAACGTGCCGAGACTGGTCATTGCGGCTCCCGCCAGCGGAAGCGGCAAGACGCTGGTGACCTGCGGGATACTGGCAGCCATGAAAAAGGCGGGGCGCCGGGCGGCGGCCTTCAAGTGCGGCCCGGACTACATTGATCCCATGTTCCATGAGACGGTTCTGGGGACGCCCTCCAAGAATCTGGACACCTTCTTTGCCGGGCAGGAGCTGACCCGTCAGCTCTTCCTGGAGGATGCGGCTCAGGCGGACCTCTCCATTGTGGAGGGGGTTATGGGACTATACGACGGTCTGGGAGGATGTACCACCCAGGCCAGCACCTGGGATGTGGCCCGGACGCTGGAAGCGCCGGTCATTCTTGTGGTGGACGGGGCAAAGTCCAGCGTGTCTGTGCTGGCACTGATCCGGGGCTTTGCTGATTTTATGGAGGACAGGCGTGTCCGGGGTGTGATCTTCAACAGAGTCTCCCCCATGCGCTACCCGGTCCTGAAGGCCATGACAGAGGAACAGCTTGGCATCGCTGTCTGCGGCTACCTGCCCAAGATGGAGGAAATCCACATGGAAAGCCGGCATCTGGGGCTTGTCATGCCCGGCGAGATCCGGGACATGAAAGAACAGATGGAGCGGCTGGGGCAGACCTGCCTGGAGACGCTGGATCTGGACCTGCTGGAGAAGATCGGAGCGGAGGCGCCCCAGATGGAGGCGGCGGAGGCGTGGATTCCCGGGAGGGTTTCTGCCGGTCAGCCGGTGATCGCAGTGGCCCGGGATCCGGCCTTTACCTTCTATTACAAAGATAATCTGCGCCTTCTTGAAAAGCTGGGCGCTGTCCTTATCCCCTTTTCCCCGATGAAAGACAGCAGAATCCCTGAGGAGGCGGACGCCCTTCTCCTGGGGGGCGGCTACCCCGAGCTCCACGGCGGCGAGCTGGAGGACAATGTCTCTATGCGGCGGTCCATCCGGGACAGGCTTGGTGAAGGCATGCCCTGCATAGCGGAGTGCGGGGGCTTTCTCTATCTTCTGGAAGAGCTGGAAGACAGGAAGGGAAAACCGTATCAGATGGCCGGGGTCCTGGAGGGGAGAAGCCATTATACGGGGAAATTATCCAGGTTTGGCTACATCACTCTGACGCCGGAAGGCGGCGGGGATCTTCTAAAGCCGGAGGAGAGCATCCGGGGTCATGAGTTCCACTATATGGACACGAACGGCAACGGGGAGGACCTCCTGGCCAGAAAACCGGTCACAGACAGGGCCTGGACATGCGGACATACATCAGACATCTTCTATGCCGGTTTTCCACACCTGTATTTTTACTCCTGCGTGGAGGCGGCCGGGAGATTTGTCAGAAAGGCGGAAGAATATGGAAGAAAGAGACAATGAGATCAAAATACCGGGAGAGAGGGAGATCCCCTCTCCCGACGAGGCGGCCAGGGAAAAGTGCCGGAAGAGATGGCTCTCCATCGCCAAGCCTCTCTTTGGCCTGGGAACTTTGGAGGACGCTGTCATACAGATGGCAGGCATCACCGGAACGGCGGATGTCTCCATTGACAAAAAAGGCCTCATCGTCATGTGCGCGGACAACGGCGTGGTGGAGGAGGGTATCTCCCAGACAGACAGCAGCGTCACAGCCGTGGTCACGGACAATTTTGCCAGGGGACTCACCTCTGCCTGCTTGATGAGCCGGGCAGCCGGGGTGGATGTGTTTCCCATAGATATCGGCGTGGCAGCGGACACCATGGTGTACACAGACAAGGTGGCATATGGGACAAAAAACATGGCAAAAGAGCCTGCCATGACCAGGGAGGAAGCCATCAACTCTATCTGTGCCGGCATCCGGGCGGCAAAGAGACTGAAGAGGGAGGGATACCAGATCCTCCTGACAGGCGAGATGGGGATCGGCAACACCACCACCAGCAGCGCAGTGGCCGCGGCTCTTCTGGAGGAGGACCCGGAAGGGCTCTCCGGAAGGGGAGCAGGTCTGTCCGATGCAGGGCTTCAAAGGAAGCGGGAAGTGATCCGCCGGGCCATCAGTCTGCACCGGCCGGATCCGGCAGACCCCATTGATGTGCTCTCCAAGGTGGGAGGATTTGACATCGGAGGTCTGGCAGGCGTGTTCCTGGGCGGAGCCATGGAGCGCCTTCCGGTGGTGATGGACGGATTTATCTCGGCGGCGGCAGCGCTCCTGGCCTGCCGGATCGCGCCGGGAGTCAGGGATTATATCCTTCCCTCCCACATGTCCGGGGAGCCGGGCATGGAGCGGATCTTGAAGGAGCTGGGGAAGAAGGCCTTTATTGGATGCCACATGAAGCTGGGAGAGGGAACCGGGGCTGTGGCCCTGATGCCCCTTCTGGACATGACACTGGAGGTTTACCGCAAGATGCCGGATTTTGACGGCATCCAGATCGAGGCGTACAAGCCCCTGGGAGGAGAAGCATAGGAAGAGAGAGGAGACAGAAAAATGCTGTACATGATTTTTGGAGGGAGCGGCAGTGGAAAATCCGCCTATGCGGAAGACCTGGCTGTGAAGCTGTGCCCGGGGGAGAAGGTTTACCTGGCTACTCTGACAGATATTGACGCGGAGATGGAACAGAGGATCCGGGATCACAGGAAAATGCGGGAGGGAAAGAATTTCCGCACTGTGGAGCAGGGACTGGCCCTGGAGAGTCTGGATGTGTCCGGGGAGCGGCTTGTGCTTCTGGAGTGCATGACCAACCTGCTGGCCAATGAGATGTACAGCCCCGAGGCGAAACAGGCGGAGGATGTACCGGCCTATATCATGGAGGGCATCCGGCACCTGAAAGAGCAGGCAGAAGACCTTATCATCATCGCCCAGGATGCCTTCTCGGAAGTGCCCATGGACCCGGAGATGCGCAGGTATGTAAAGGCCTCCGGCCGGGTGAACCAGATGCTGGCTAAGGAGGCGGACGTGGTGGTGGAAGTGAAGTTCGGCCTGCCCCTGGTGCTCAAGGGCGGGGAGATCTTAAGTGAGGTGGAGAGCCGATGAAACAGGTCAACAGCTTTCTCATTGCCTTCAGCATGTACTCCCGCATCCCGGTGCCCCAGCCGGACTGGGAGCATTCTTCCATGGATTACGTCATGTGCTATTTTCCCTTTGTGGGAACGGTCATGGGGGTTCTTGCCTGGGCCTGCTGCCAGGGAGGACATGTCCTTGGACTGTCCGCCTTTTTGCTGGCGGCCATCCTGACGGCCCTGCCCCTTTGGATCTCCGGCGGCATCCACATGGACGGGTACATGGACACAAAGGATGCCCTGGCTTCCTGCGGGGACAGGGAGAAAAAACTGGACATCTTAAAGGACAGCCACACAGGCGCCTTTGCGGTCATGGGGTGCGGCCTGTATCTGGTCCTCTCCTTTGGCGCCTGGTGTGCGCTGGAGCCGGGAAGGGGGCTTGCCTGCGTCTGCCTGGGATACATGGTGAGCCGGACGTTGAGCGGTCTGTCGGTGCTCTGCTTCCCCAAGGCAAAGAAGAGCGGTTCCTATGTGACAATGTTTGCCGAAAAAGCCAGAAAGCGGCGGGCCGTCCTTTTCCTTGCTCTTCTCCTTACCCTGGAGGGCGCGCTTCTTTTGTGCCTCGGCGGCTGGAGAGGCGGAGTGACAGCGGCAGCGGCGGCGGCAGCCTTTGGCTGGTACTATCACATGAGCAGAAAACAATTCGGAGGGATCACCGGGGATCTGGCAGGCTATTTTGTCCAGCTCTGTGAGCTGGCCATCCTGCTGGCCATGGCGGTGGCAGGGTAGAGAAGATGAAGATCATACTGGTCCGTCACGGACAGACAGAGGGAAACAAAGTACATAAGTTTATCGGGGGCAGGACAGATGAGCCTGTGTCCCGGGAGGGGTTAGAGATGCTGAGAGGGCGGACCTATCCCCGGCCGGACCACGTTTTCTCCAGCCCCATGCTGCGCTGCATCCAGACGGCGGAGACCATCTTTGAGGGATGCAGGCCGGAGCTGGCGGAAGGGTTCCGGGAGTGTGATTTTGGCATACTGGAAGGGAAGACCCATGAGGAGCTGCTGGGAGATCCGGCTTACGATGCCTTTATCGGAACGGAAGGGGCGGATACCTTTCCCGGAGGGGAGAGCATCCCTGCTTTTAATGCCCGGTGTCTGGAGACACTGCGGGAAACAGTGGAGACAAGCAGACAGAGAGGCTACCGCTCCATTGCATGCTGCGTCCACGGGGGCGTTATCATGGCAGTCCTCTCGCAGGTCATAGAGGGCAGCAGCTACTATGGCTGGAATGTAAAGAACGGAGAGGGGTACATACTGGAGATCGACGAGACGAAATGGAAGGAAGGACAGCTGGATGGTACAGTCACTTGCGGCATTGATCATCGGATCTATACTTGATTTTATCCTGGGGGACCCAAGAGGGCTCTGGCACCCGGTACAGGGGATCGGCTGGGTCATCAGCAGGCTGGAGAGAATTCTCCGGCGGATTTTTCCGTCGGGTAAGACAGGGGAGAGATGGGCGGGTGGCCTTCTGGTCATCCTGACTCTTCTTATCTCGGTGGGGCTGCCGGCTTTGCTCCTTCTTCTTCTTTCCTTTATTCACCCTCTTCTTTATTTTTTGCTCTCCTGCATATTCTGCTGGCAGATGCTGGCGGCAAAATCTCTGCGGGTGGAGAGCATGAAAGTCCAGGAGGCACTGGAACAAGAAGGGCTTGAGGCGGGCCGCCGGGCCGTCTCCATGATCGTGGGCAGGGACACCCGGGATCTGACAGAAGAGGGGGTCATAAAGGCGGCAGTGGAGACGGTGGCGGAGAACACATCCGACGGCGTCACAGCGCCTCTCTTCTATATGATCCTGGCAGGCCCCCTGGGAGGAATCGCCTACAAGGCGGTGAACACCATGGACTCCATGGTGGGATATAAGAATGAAACATACCAGTATTTCGGCACCTGCGCTGCCCGGCTGGACGATGCGGCAAACTTTATCCCCGCCCGTCTGAGTGCTCTTTTTATGATCGCCGCTGCCTTCCTTGCCGGGTACGACGGGAAGAATGCCTGGCGGATCTTCAAGCGGGATCGGAAGAAGCACAAGAGCCCCAACGCGGCCCACACCGAGGCGGTCATGGCCGGGGCCCTGAACGTGCGCCTGGCGGGGGATGCCTGGTACTTTGGGAAGCTCTTTAAAAAGCCCTTTATCGGAGATGACATCCGGCCTGTAGAGAGACAGGATATCGCCAGGGCCTGCCGCCTGGAATATGCCACTGCCCTCCTGCAGCTCCTCGTGCTGGGAGCTTTGAAGGCGGCGGTCATCTGGATACTGTAGAAGATTGAGGTAGGATGCGATGGAAGAACACGGAGGAAATATTTACGACAAAGATATACGGATCGACTTCTCAGTCAATGTCAATCCCTTTGGCATGCCGGCGGCGGTCAGGGAGGCGGCTGCCCGGGGGGTGGAGGAGTCTTTCCGCTACCCGGACCCAGAGCAGAGGAAGCTTCGGCAGGCAATCGCTTCCGCCTTCCTCATACCGGCCGGGCAGATCGTGGCAGGCAGCGGGGCGGCGGAGCTGATCTGGGGGATCACGGCGGCTCTGCAGCCGAAAAAAGCGCTTGTCTGCGCCCCCTCCTTCGGGGAGTATGAGCGGGCTCTTACCGCCCGGGGATGTCAGGTGCAGCGCTTCTTTCTAAGAGAGGAGGATGACTGGCTGGTATCCCGGGAGCTGGTCCGCAGGGTGTGGGAAGAACCGGGACTGGAGATGGCCTTTCTGTGCCATCCAAACAATCCTACCGGCAGGCTGGTCCCCGCGGATATTTTGAAGGAGCTGGCCCGCGCCTGCCATGATAGGCAGATCACGCTGGTGGTGGACGAGTGTTTCCTGGACCTGACCCGGGAGGGGGAGGCGGCCTCTGCCCTGCCCCTGCAGCGGGACTGTCCGGAGCTTCTGGTGCTGCGGGCCTTTACGAAGATGTATGCCATGCCGGGGCTGCGGTTGGGCTGGCTGGCGGCAGGCAGCAGGGAGAAGGCGGAGAAGGTCCGGCAGATGCTGCCTCCCTGGAACGTGTCCTGGCCGGCCCAGATGGCCGGGTGTGCTGCACTGAAGGAAGAGGAATTTGCCCGGAAGTCAGGGGAGTATCTCCTGAGAGAGCGGGAGTGGCTGTCCTGTAAGCTTAGTGCGCTGGGATTTCATGTGTGGCCCTCCGACACCACATTTCTTTTATTTGAAGGGCCGGAAGATCTCCAGGAAGCATGTCTGGCGGAGGGGATCTATATACGGGACGGAGCAAGTTTTCCCGGTCTTAGGCCAGGAACCTGGCGGATCGGTGTGAGGACGCGCAAGGAGAACCAGGCCCTTTTGGAAGTCCTCGGGAAGACCATGAAAGAGAAGGAGACAGACAGATGGCAAAAGTGATCATGATACAGGGGACCATGTCCGGGGCGGGAAAGAGCCTCCTTGTGGCAGGGCTGTGCCGGATCCTGAAGGAGGACGGGCTGCGGGCCGCTCCCTTCAAATCCCAGAACATGGCCCTCAATTCCTATATCACAGCGGAGGGGCTGGAGATGGGAAGGGCCCAGGTGGTTCAGGCAGAGGCGGCCGGGACCGAGCCTTCTGTCCTTATGAATCCGGTCCTTTTGAAACCTACCACGGACACAGGCTCCCAGGTCATTGTGAACGGGAAGGTGCTTGGCAATATGAGCGCCAGAGAGTATTTTTCCTACAAAAAGGAGCTTGTCCCGGTGATCCTGGAATCTTACCGGAAGCTGGCGGACCAGTACGATGTCATCGTGGTGGAGGGAGCCGGCAGTCCGGCGGAGATCAATCTGAAGGAAAACGACATTGTCAACATGGGGCTGGCCCGGATGCTGGATGCGCCTGTACTGCTGGCGGGAGATATTGACAGAGGGGGCGTCTTTGCCCAGCTCTACGGCACAGCAGCCCTTTTAGAAGAGGAGGAGAGATCCCGGATCAAAGGGCTCATCATCAATAAATTCCGGGGAGACAAGACCATTCTGGACCCGGGTATTGCCATGTTAGAGGAGAAGACCTGCATCCCCGTGGTGGGCGTGGTGCCCATGATGCAGGTGGACATAGAGGAGGAGGACAGCATCTCGGAGAGACTGCGGGATGGCGGAGAAAAGGGAAAGCCCGGGCTTTTGGACATTGCTGTCATTCGGCTACCCAAGATTTCCAACTACACAGATCTGGCTCCGCTGGAGAGCCGCGCCGGTGTCTCGGTCCGCTACGTCTCCGGCGTGCGGCAGCTGAAGGAGCCGGATCTGATCCTTCTGCCTGGAAGCAAAAATACGATGGAAGATCTGCGGTGGCTGCGGATGTCAGGGCTGGAGGCTTCCATCTTGAAGCTGGCAGAAAAAGGGGTGCCTGTCTTTGGTATCTGCGGCGGCTACCAGATGATGGGAGAGGAGATCGCAGACCCCCACGGTGTGGAAGCCGGCGGCTCTATGAGGGGCATGGGGCTGCTCCCGGTGCGGACGATTTTCGGGCGGTCCAAAGTGACTACGCAGGCCAAGGGCAGGATGGAAGAGCTGACAGGGCCCTGGGCAGCCCTGTCCGGCCGGACATACGAGGGGTATGAGATCCACATGGGCGACACGGAAGTTGACACAGACCGGGGGGATGTGCAGATCCTGGCCCGGAAGAAGGACCGTATCCTGGGCATATGCCGGGGACATGCGGCCGGAACGTACATCCACGGGATCTTTGACAGCCGGGAGATCTCCGGCGCTATCCTGGAGAAACTGGCTGCGGCAAAGGGCATTGCTCTGGAAGACCTGGGAGAAGGAATGGATTTTAAAACATACAAGGAGGACCAGTACCGCCTGCTGGCGGAGGAACTTCGGGCCTCCCTGGATATGGAGGCGGTGTACCGCATCATCGGGGAGGGGCTGTAGAGTGTACACAGAGGGAAGGAGACAGGATAACTATGACAGAGAAACTGGAGCAGGTGCTGCCGGAAAATATAGAAAAGAGAAGCTTTGAGATCATCAGCCAGGAGCTGGGAGAGAGGTCTTTTGATCCTCTGGAGGAGCCTGTCATAAAAAGGTGCATCCACACCAGCGCAGATTTTGACTATGCAGATACGCTTGTCTTCTCGCCCGGAGCTGTGAGGAGAGCTCTGGAGGCGGTCCGGTCCGGCGCCCTCATCGTCACCGACACCAACATGGGAAAAGCAGGGGTCAACAAGAAGGTTCTCGCCTCCTTCGGCGGGGAGGCAGTCTGCTTTATGGCGGACCCGGACGTGGCAAAGGCTGCCAAAGAAGAAGGAACGACCCGGGCTGTGGCCAGTATGAAGAAGGCGGCAGCTCTGGCGGAGGAGACAGACCGGCCCCTCATTCTGGCAGTAGGCAATGCGCCTACAGCCCTGGTGGAGATCTGCGCCCTGCTGGATCAGGGAAAGATCGATCCAGCCCTGGTGATCGGCGTGCCGGTTGGATTTGTTAATGTGGTAGCTGCAAAAGAGATGCTCCTGGAAAAAGACGTGCCATCCATTGTGGCAAGGGGAAGAAAAGGCGGCAGCAATATTGCCGCCGCTATCTGCAATGCCATCCTGTACATGGCACGGGATGGCGTGAAATAAAAAAGAAATAGAGCAAAGATAGTTTTGACAACAGGTTTGACATCAAAGAAGGGCCTGGCGGGCGTGGCGGACATAGAGATCACAGATGCCGTCATACTCGCCCAGGCCTTTTAAAATGCAGGAAGTCTCGTACCCCTCTGCCCTGAAAAGACTGTTCCAGGAGTCCGTCTCCTCACCTGCCAGGTCGTTGCTGGCATGGTCGCCTGCCACCAGCATGAAAGGCGTCAGGTAGACCCGGCGGATGTCCTTTTCTCTCAGCTGCGCCAGCACAGCCTGCACATCCGGGTAAGCCTCCACAGTGCCCACATATACGCCCGGGTAGCCTGCCTGCTTGAAAGCGTAGTCCAGGGCGGCGTAGAGAGTGTTGGCGTGGTGCGTGCTGCCGTGGCCCATAAAGACGAGGGCCTCCTGGTCTGAGAGGCAGGGCAGCTCTTCCATGAGAGCCTCAATGACTGCAAATTGATCCTCTGTGCTGGAAATGAGAGGATCGCCGAAAGAGATCTTATCAAAATGGCTCTCCAGACCTAAGATATCCTCCTTCATCTGGTCATTTTCAATGCCGTTCATGATGTGTGTGGGCTGGACAAGAAGGTCTGTGATCCCATCTTCCAGCGCTGCCTGGGCAGCTTCCTTTACGCTGGGGATCAGGATCTGGTCCCGCTCCCACAGTTTCTTGCGGATCATGCCGCTTGTGTAGGCGCGGTAGAAGGTGCGGTCCGGAAATGCCTCCGCAAGCAGTGTTTCCAGATGTTCGATATTCTTTTTTCTTGTCTCCGGGTAGCTGGTGCCGAAGCTGACTACAAGAAGTCCTTTATGTTCCATGTGTATTCTCCTTATGTGTAGTTCTTTTTATATACATGTTAAGCTGTTCAAAACTTTTCGGGGAGGGCAGACCCTTCGAAAGAATCCCTGCGGCCTGCAGGTTTTCAAAGACCTGTATGACGGCGGGTACCTCCAGGCTGGTCTTAGACAGCAGTTCCCTATCTGTCAGAATTCGGGCGGGCGTCCCCTGGGCCAGCACCTGTCCCTCCCTGAAGAGGATGACTTCGTCGGCCCAGGAGAGGGCGAAGCCCGTGTCGTGGGTGGCGGTGACGACTGTCATGGACCGGTCCTTGCCCAGGGACTGGATCATATCCCGGATGATTCGGACGTGGCTTGGGTCCAGGGCGGCAAAGGGCTCGTCAAGGATGAGAAGCTCCGGGTGCATGACCAGGATGTCCGCCAGGGCCACCTGCTTTTTCTGTCCTCCGCTCAGGGCGTGGGCGGGACGATGGCGGAAGGGGGCGATGCCCAACTTCTGGATGACCTCCTCCACCTCTCTTTTGGCTTCCGTCTCAGAAAGTCCCAGATTGAGAGGGCCAAAGGAGATCTCCTGGTACACACTGGCAGAAAAGAGCTGCATGTCCGGGTTCTGGAATACGATCCCCACCTTTTTGCGCAGGTCCAGCAGTTCCTTTTTCCGGTAGGAGACAGGCTGGCCGTCATAGTATATCTGTCCCTCATCTGGCCGCAGTATGCCGTTGCAGCAGAGGAAGAAGGTGGATTTCCCGGAGCCGTTGGACCCCATGACTGCCGTGCGGCTGCCCCGCCGGATGGACAGGGACAGGTCTTTCAGGGAAGGCTCTTCCCCGCTTCCATAAGAGTAAGATACATGTCTCGCTTCAAGAATAAAATCGCTCATAATCTTCCTTTCTACATCATCCAACCGGCTGGGGCTGCGGAGGGCAGCAGGGCCAGAAGGAGGAGCAGCAGCTCAAAGGCTGCGATACAGAGGATCTCTCCCCGGCGGGGAGGCTGATGTTCGCGCAGTACCCGGATCTGACCGTCGTAGCAGCGGGACTCCATGGCGTCGTAGAGAGAGCCGGCCTGCCTCATGGCGCGGATGAAGAGCATGGAGGCCAGGAGCCCACGGGATTTAAGGCTTGTGCGCAGATCTTTATTTCCAAGCCTGGCGTTCTGGGAAAGAAGCATGGAGGAGGCGTTTTCCAGAAGGAGGAAAATGAACCGGTAGGTGAGCATCATAAGCTCGATGAGAAGGCGGGGCAGGCGGCAGGACTCCAGCACGGCCAGGATGTCTGTCATGGGTGTGTTGAAAGACAGGAAGAAAAGGGCGGACATACAGGCCAGGGCAGTCAGGATCAGCTGCACGGCCTGAAACACACCTTCTCGGCTCCCTGTCAGATAGAGTGAGCCCACCGGCAGGGCGAAGGCATCCAGGGGAACCTGGGAAATATTGATCAGGATGGCGCCTGTGCTAAGGAGGAGAAAAAACAGGGGCAGGGTCAGATATTTCAGCCATCTGCCAAGAGAAATGCCTCCTCTTTGGACTGTCAGGTATGTGGAGGCCAGAAGGAGGAGAAGGGCGGCTGGTATGGAACGGCTGACAATGCAGAGTATGACAGAAGCCAGGGAAAAGAAACACTTTTCCCCGGCATTTACGTATCGCAGTCTGGATGTATAGCAGAGTTTATCAATCTCCAGCATAGTCCGTGTTCTCCTTTTTATCCTGCTCCTCTTCTTTGTACTTGTTCATCCATTTTTTTCGCTCTACAAGGCGTCCCATGAAGAAGGCGATGATCCCCACGCCGATGCCGGTCTGGATGCAGAAGAGCAGGCTTTCCACCTCACCCGGCAGTTCTCCGTCCAGAAGATTCTCAAGGACAGGTGTGAACCAGGGCTCATATGCCTCCCCTCTGACTTCTTCCACCATGACGCTGCCTGCGTCGTCAGATCCACCAAAGGATGCTCCCTTTCTTGCAAAGAGAGGAACGATGGCTATGAGAGCGGCGATGACAAGGAGAATAAGTACAGTTTTTGTATTTTTGCTCATGTGCCTTTTTTTCATCTTATTTTGCCTCCTTGTAATAACCGATCAGCTTCAGTTCCGGCTCTGCGTAGGATTCCAGTGCGATGACAATGACCACGGTGAGGATTCCCTCGATGATGGCTAGCGGGAGCTGGGTGGGAGCAAAGACGCCCAGGAATTTTACGGCAGAGGCGGCGATCCCTCCCTGCTGCGAAGGGTAGGCCAGGGCAAGCTGCAGACTGGTGACACAGTAGGTGAAGAGGTCGCCGAGGGCTGCCGCCAGGAAAATGGACACTCTCCGGTTGACTTTCAGCCTCTTCAGAAGAGCGTACAGTCCCCAGGCGAGAAAAGGGCCTGCGATGGCCATGGAGAAGGTGTTTGCACCCAGAGTGGTCAGTCCCCCGTGGGCCAGCAGAATGGCCTGGAACAGAAGGACGATGACACCCAGTATGCTGACGCAGGAGGGACTGAAGAGGATAGCTCCCAGCCCGGTTCCTGTCATGTGGGAGCAGCTTCCGGTGACAGAGGGAATCTTCAGTGAGGAGATCACGAAGATAAAAGCTCCGGACATGGCCAGCAGGATCAGCGCCTTGCGGTTTTCCTGTATGGTTTTTCGGATGGAGAAAAAGCCTGCCAGTAAAAAGGGAAGACACAAGAGGCCCCAGGCGATGCAGAAACCGCCCGGCAGATATCCCTCCATAATGTGCATGGCCTTTGCCTGGGGCGCCGCCGCAAAGGACAAGGCGAATATGCCGGACAGAGCTACCAGCAGCTTTTCCCGGTGAGTCATAGATGTGCGAGTCATAATATATGGATCCTCCTTCAAATGTATGGTGTGATACTATGGCGCTGTACGCCTGCATCAGATAAATGCCCCTGCCGGGATCACGACAGGGGCATTAAAAATACACAGGCAGATCCATGGAATCTGTCTTTCGCTTCCATACCTCACATCATACTCCGTGACAGACGGCAGTTCCCTACAAGCAGGCAGGTCTTCTGACTCGGAGATCTATACAGCCTTTGCCTTCCCATGTACCTGGCATTCGCGGACACAGTGGCTGATAAAGGCTACTCCCTCCTTACAGCGGCGGGACCGTACAGGATTTTCACCTGTTTCCCTATTATCCCTGCCTTTTTGTTATTGCAAGAGGACAGGGCACCTGCGTGTATTTGATTTACTTACCCAAGAATAGCACACCGACAGGGGCAAGTCAATCCCCGAGGGGCTTGTGGAGCAGAAGTGTCGGGTGTTCTGAGAGAGGAGGGTAACAGTAAAAAATACTGGGATGTTATGGAAACTTTCCGGGTTTTGTGCTAATATGGGTACATAAAGCATTACATTTCTGGAAGCTTTTCTCACGGCTTTTTCCGCCGTATCTGATATCTCTCAGAAGATCTAAAAGAAATCTCATATGTAAGGCCTCCTGCACCATTTCAGAAAGGAGGTTTTTACAGGAAAGTATGGCGCAAGCAGAGAGCGAAAAGAACAGGCTTGCTGGCCGTGAAAGGCATCTGCAGGAAATTCAGAGCTTTACGCTCCTGAGTGATGTCTTTGCCTCTGTGGTATTGAAGGACATACCAGCCTGCCAGCATGTGCTCAGGATACTGACAGGGAGACAAAAGCTTTGTCTGTGCCAGGTGAAGACCCAGTACAGCATTTCCAGAGCTGTCTCAAGAGGGGCCAGACTTGATGTGTTTGCGGAGGATCTGGAAGGCAATCTGTATGCCGTGGAGATCCAGAGGAAGAAAGAGCCCGATCATCCCCGCCGGGTGCGGTTTTACCGGGCTATGGCAGACGGCGAGTTTCTGGAGAAGGGGAAAGAGTATGCAGAACTGCCGGAATTGGATATTTTCTATGTCAGTGAAAAGGATATCTGGAAGAAGGGAAAGACTGTATATCTGGTTCGGAATTATCTGGGAGATGGAGGCAGTGTCTATGAGGACGGCAGCCACATTACTTTTGTGAATACAGAAGTGGATGATCAGTCGGAGATTGCAGGGCTGATGCAGTATTTTAGGACAGCAGATCCAGAGGATGACAGCCAGGGCGATCTGTCCAGGCGGGTCAGATATCTGAAATGTGAAGAAGGAGGATTGGAGCTTATGTGTGATATTACAGACAGAATTGAGCAGCGTGGAAGAGAAGCAGGAAGGATAGAAGCGAAGCACGAAAGTGCATGTTCTCTGGCTGAGATGGGGATGCCGGCGGAACAGATTGCAAGGGCGCTTAAAGAGAGTGTCAGCCTTGTCCAGGAATGGATCTCGGAAGGCGCTGCGCTGGCAAAATAGAAAACTAAAATACAGATGCTTTTTATTGACAATGTCAGATTGTGCTCTGCAGTTCGATATGGTAAACTGTAAGAAAATCAACAGAAAAGACAGGGGGACACTATGCCAGTATTTGATTTTAATAACACACCGGAGGAGTCAAAGACTCCCCAGTGTACTTATACAGTTTTTTATTCCAGTCACTCTCAGGCAGGACCGGATCACCCCGTGCTCGTGCTGGACAACAGAGCCGGACAGCTGAAGCACCACTCAAATGGGGCCTTTACCAACCCGGTGAGAAAGACCGCCTTTGAGTTTAAGACGGAGGAAGGCACAGTCAGCGCAGACATCCTGCGGATCGATGCCCGCTTTGTGAGCCTGCTGAAATGGCTGGGAGAAAATCATATTAACGTGCGTCTCTCCGGTGTGATCAAGGAGGGCACTTATGCGGTGTACAAGATCCGTGAGATCGCGTTTGGAGGAGGCTCCAAGCTCTCGGCGGAAGATGGATTCCTGCAGTTTATGATCGAGCGGCTGCTCTCCAGCGACGCTCCCTCAGAAGAAGAACCTGGAGAGGACGAGGAGGAGGCAGGTGACAGCATGAAGCTGACCAGCATCCAGAGCATTACGGATTTTATGAACTGCGCAGGCCGGACACTGCCGGATAATATTCGCCTCTGGGCCAGGAGAAACCTGGCTGTCGCGCGGTCCAATGAAGTGTCTGCAGAGGAGCGGCGGCACGCCCAGAGAGCGCTCTCTATTATGATGAACATCCAGTGGAAGGGAAACTATTTTGAGTCTATCGATCCCGTGGAGGCCCGCCGGATCCTGGACGAGGAGCTCTACGGCATGGAGCAGGTGAAACAGCGGATCATTGAGACGATTATCCAGATCAACCGGACCCACACACTGCCAGCTTACGGCCTTCTGCTGATCGGGCCCGCAGGAACCGGAAAATCCCAGATCGCCTACGCTGTAGCGCGGATCTTAAAACTGCCATGGACGACCCTGGATATGAGTTCGATCAACGATCCGGAGCAGCTCACCGGAAGTTCCAGGATCTATGCCAATGCAAAGCCGGGAATTATTATGGATGCCTTTTCCATGGCTGGCGAGTCCAATCTGGTCTTCATTATCAACGAGCTGGATAAGGCGGCAGCAGGAAAGGGAAACGGAAATCCTGCAGATGTACTTTTGACGCTGCTGGATAATCTGGGATTTACGGACAATTATATTGAGTGTATGATCCCGACAGTGGGTGTGTATCCTATTGCGACTGCCAATGAGAAGGATAAGATCAGCGCGCCCCTCATGTCCAGGTTTGCCGTCATTGAGATACCGGACTACACTCCGGAGGAGAAGAAAGTCATTTTCTCAGAGTACGCTCTCCCGAAAGTCCTGCGCAGGATCGGGATGGAGAAAAGTGAATGCAGCCTGACACCGGACGGACTGGAGGCTGTCATTGACCTGCACAGAAACACCAGCGGGATCCGTGATCTGGAGCAGGCTGCTGAGCATATTGCCGCCAATGCGCTGTATCAGATCGAAGTGGATCATGTAAAGTCTGTGACATTTGACGCCTCCATGGTGCGTGACCTGCTGGGATGATGACCAACAAAATAAGAAAAACAAAATGGTCCGGAATGTCCGTGCATTTCCGGGCCTTTCGCTTATACAGAAAGGGAAGAAACTATGCAGGATTTTAACTGGACAGTCTGTTATCTCGTCCTGGTCAATTTTGTTACATTTGTAGCATTTGGAGTGGATAAAAGGAGAGCTGTCAGGAACAAATACCGGATTTCGGAAGCGACTTTGCTGGGACTGGCTCTTATCGGCGGCTCGGCTGGTGCGCTGGCAGGCATGTATCTGTTTCATCACAAGACAAGGAAGCCCTTGTTCCGAGTGATTCCGATACTTTTGGTGTCCCAGGCAGCCATTTTGTTCTTTTTTTAGAGCGTTCAGAAAGGCAAGTGAAAACAAGGACAGCAAGGAGATATACAAATATGGGGAATTTGATAGAAATCACAGATTTTAATGCAGAGGCGCTGGATGTCTATGCCAGACTGACAGAGGCTCAGCTTTTGAATAAAGACAAGCCGGAAGAAGGGCTCTTTATTGCAGAGAGCCCCAAAGTAGTTATGCGGGCACTGGATGCAGGGTATGAACCTGTGTCCATTCTGACGGAAGACAGGCATATAAAGGGTGAAGCAGCGGAAGTGATCGACAGGTGTTCGGGCATACCGGTGTACACGGCTCCCTTCGAGGTGCTGACCCAACTCACCGGGTACAAGCTGACCCGGGGACTTCTCTGCGCTATGCACCGGAGACCTCTGCCCCGGGTGGAAGAGCTGTGCCGGGAAGCAAAGCGCATCGCTGTTCTGGAAAATGTTATGAATCCCACCAATGTGGGCGCCATCATCCGCTCAGCCGCTGCTCTCCACATGGATGCAGTCCTTCTTACTCCCGGATGCAGCAACCCGCTCTACCGCAGAGCCATCCGGGTCAGTATGGGCACCGTCTTTCAGATCCCCTGGACATTCCTCAGTGAAGAAGAGGAGGGGAGATGGCCCAAGGAGGGCATGGCCTATCTGAAGAGCCTTGGATTTGCTACGGCCTCTATGGCGCTCCATGACGAGTCCGTGGACATTGACGCGCCTGCTCTGCGGTCAGAAGACAAGCTGGCGGTCATCCTGGGGACAGAAGGTGAAGGGCTGCAGGACGCGACCATAGCAGCCTCCGATTACACCATCAAGATCCCCATGAGTCATGGCGTGGATTCCCTGAATGTGGCGGCGGCCAGCGCAGTGGCTTTCTGGGAGCTGGGGAGGCAAAGTGGCTGCACCATGGAAAAAACACAGACGGAAAGGAAGTGCATTTTATGAGACTGTTTATCGCTATCCGTCTCTCAGATGGTATGCAGAAATCCCTTGTTGCCTGTATGCATGATCTCAAAAAGCAGGGGGTGGAGGGGAATTATGTCCCTGCCCGGAACCTGCATATGACCCTGGCTTTCATCGGGGAGTATGGTGACCCGGGAAAAGTGAAGGAAGTCATCAGTAAGGTGCCCCTTCCCAGCTTCCGGCTGGCGCTTTCGGAAAAGGGGAATTTTGGAAATATCCTGTGGGCGGGAGTAAAAGGAAACCAAAAGCTGAAGACGTATGTAAAAGAGCTGCGGGATGCGCTCAGGGAGAACGGCGTACCTTTTGAAAATGACAAATTTGTCCCGCACATTACCCTGATCCGGAAAGTTTCTGCCAAAAAGCCGTACCAGGTCCATCTCCTCAGGGCGGAGATGACAGTGGAGAACGTGTCTCTTATGAAGTCAGAGATGAAAAACGGGAAAGTTGTCTACCAGGAGTTGTAGAGTATGGGCATGGAAGAAGACAAATGGGACAGATTTTTACATATCCGGACAACAGGGCGGGATGACTCCCAGGCGGACCAATACCGGTATCCTTACGAGCCAACTCCCTACTCTGTGCTGGAGAGGCTGGCAAATGCGGGTTATATCCGAAAGGGGAACACCGTGCTGGATTATGGGTGCGGCAAAGGCAGGGCGGATTTTTTCCTGTCCTGGCAGACAAGGTGCAGGAGCATTGGCGTCGAGTATGACAGGAGGATGCTGGAAAAAGCCGTGACAAACCAGAAGACGGCGGTCCAGTCGGACAGGACAGAGTTTGTACTGGCAGATGCAGAGCATTTTGCCGTGCCGGATAAAGTGGATCGGATTTATTTTTTCAATCCTTTTTCACTGGAAATCCTGCGCAAAGTCATGGGCCGCATACGGAAGTCCTGGTATGAGGCGCCAAGGGAAATCCTGCTGTTTTTCTACTACCCGTCAGATGAATATGTGTCCTATCTGATGACAGTGGATGAACTGGACTTTCTGGACGAGATTGATTGCAGGGACCTGTTTCCGGGCGGAGATGTGCGGGAGCGGATCCTGGTATTTGCGTGCGGGCAGCGTGCAGCTGAATAAAGAAATTTTACATAAGGGAGGATGCTATGGCAAGGATCAGAGTGATCAGGAAGAATGATGCATACAATGCAGAGTATGAGATTGGCGACATCTTTGAGATTTCCGGTACCTGGTACGGGGGTGTGCATATTATAGGGAAATCGGGGATCCCGGTTTCTCTGGATAAGGATGAATATATGGAGCTGGACACAGAGCCGGAACCGACCGAGGAGAAAGGGGAAGAGCGTGATATCCAGGTGGGCGATATTGTGCGCCACTTCAAGAGAGAGTGGGTGTCTGATGAGACCTCCGAGTATCTGTATAAGGTGCTGGCCTTTGCGCAGCACACGGAGACCGGAGAGCGTCTGGTGATCTATCAGGCGCTGTATGCACCGTTTAAGATCTGCGCCCGGCCTTATGGCATGTTCATGAGC
>OGXL01001338.1_pt1 | contig 20632 bp, 9 predicted proteins | sample 1576311 | NCBI WGS metagenome assembly OGXL01 (sample SAMEA3541564, study PRJEB24748) | human gut metagenome | biome: human gut; feature: human-associated habitat; material: faeces | place: China | collected 2012 | reverse complement strand
AAATTTCTTAGTGCAGCCTTTTTTGTTTTAAATCCTGAACGTTGATATTCTTTTTTTTCTCCGTTTTCAAAAAAAACCGTAAACCTATATGCATAGCTATTTTTCATTGAAATTAGACTAGGACGGAATTGCCATTTTACTATCTTGCCGTAAAATAAAAACGGATTTACTACAGGATATTGTAATTCTTTAACCTTCATTCTCCTATCTCCTTTGTAATGTCGGATCAAAAGTTTCTATAAATTTCTTTAAATCTGTATCAGCTTCGAAAATTCCGCAATAGATTTCAAAAGTTGTTGTTTCCGAAGCATGTCCCAAATATCGTGAAATTTCTTTTAAAGGAACACCAGCTTCAAATAATAATGTCGCACACAGATGCCTAAACTTGTGCATAGAAATAGGTTGGAGATTTGCGGATAAATATATTTGTTTGATGTTGTTATCGAAAGTTCCTTTACATTTTATATTGCCAGTCGATGTCAAACAAACAAAATCACTGTAGCATTTATATCGTACATAAGGTCCTAGAAGAATACTTTCGTTTAATAATTTGCGTTCCTCTAACATAGGCCATAAAAAATCTGGTACTTTTAAAGTACGGATGCTTGTAACGGTCTTGGGATTATTAAAAAAGGAATCTATATTTTCTTCTGTTATTTTATCGGCAATGGATGTTGTTGTGTTAGGGGCTTGTCGTTTTATAGCTACTGTTTGTTTTTTCCAGTCAAAATCACTAAAACGTAAGCCTCGAATTTCTCCTTTTCGCAAACCCATAAATAATGCCAAAAGTATTTCTAAATAAATAGAACTATCACGAGCTGCATATAAAAACTTTTTTAATTCCTCTGCGTTGTACAATTTTATTTTTGGCGATGGATTGTAGTAAACTATCGCATCTTCCATTGGACTGCAAGATAATCGAGATGATATAATAGCATCATTAAAAGCAACTCTCAAAAACTTTTGTGCTGTAAATGCAGCACATTTTGATAGTGGAGCTATATGAGCCAATAACAAATCAATATCTGTGGACATAACCTCTTTTAAAATCTTATCATATGTCATTGATGGTAAAATAAGATGATAAATAGCCCAGCGAGCTACAGAGAGATATGAAGCACTAGCATAACCCGATAAGACATTTTGATACCAGTCATCCAGATATTCAGATAATGTTAATGCATTCCGTCCATATATCTTTTTTATTTTTTTTAAATCAGTTATATATTTTTCTTTCACCTCCTTGTAAAAAGAGTAAGCATCATCCTCATTAGAAAAATTCTTCTTTTTCATAATAATTGTTTTGTTATTAAAATTAACTTCTTTGTAATTACATATCCAACCTCTACTACTTTTTTGGATTGATTCTCTCATAAAATCCATAAATATCTCCTTTTGTAGTGAGAAAAGGAATTTGATAGAAAATAAATACCAACTCGTTTAGATATGGTATTTTAATTGTCCCGGCGACGGCCTACGACAACAACCCGCAGCTGACGTTCACCGTCGAACCGGTCAGCGAACGCACCCTCCGCATCCGTATGCTCACCTCGCCCATCGTGCCGAAAGAAGATGCCGACGACCCCATGCTCATAGGAAAGCCCGCCGACGGACGCTCTTTCTGGAAAGCCGAGAAAACGGACAAAGGTACGCTGTACACCTCCCGATACGGCAGCCTGCTCATCCAGAACTATCCCTGGCGCCTGGTACTGAAAGACGCCGACGGACGCCTGCTGACACAGACCCGTTGCTGGAGCGACAACGACTCCACGCAGGTCAAGGTACCTCCATTCAGCTTCATCAAGCGCGGCTCGGACAACTCACGCAGCATCAATCCCGTATTCAGCCTTGCACCGAACGAGAAAATCTACGGTTGCGGCGAGTCCGCCACCGCACTGAACAAGGCCGGACAAAAGGTCAACCTCTTTGTCACCGACCCGCAGGGCCCCGAAACTCCGGATATGTACAAGCCTATCCCCTTCTTTTTCAGTAACCGCGGCTATGGCATGTTTATGCACACTTCCGCCCCCGTGACCTGCGACTTCGGCTGCTCCTACATCGGAGCCACCAAACTCTTTATGGCAGACGAAGCGATGGACATCTTCATCTTCCTGGGTTCGCCGAAGGAGATGCTGAGCGAATACACCGCACTGGTAGGACGGCCCGAAATGCCCCCTTTGTGGAGCTTCGGCACCTGGATGAGCCGCATCACCTACTTCAGCGAAGCAGAGGGCCGCGATGTAGCCCGGAAACTGCGTGAGAACAAGATACCGAGCGATGTCATCCACTTCGATACCGGCTGGTTCGGCGTGGACTGGCAATGCGACTACGCCTTTGCCGCCGACCGCTTCGACAATCCCCGGCAGATGCTCACCGACCTAAGGTCACAAGGCTTCCGCACCTGCCTCTGGCAACTCCCCTACTTCACTCCGAAAAACAAGTTCTTCCCCGAGCTGGTGGAACGCGGTCTGTACGTACGCAACGGTAAGGGGCAGCTCCCCTACGAGGACGTGGTGCTGGACTTCACCAACCCCGAAACCGTGAAGTGGTATCAGGAAAAACTCGGCAATCTGATTGAAATGGGTGTAGGCGCCATCAAAGTAGACTTCGGCGAAGGTGCCCCGCTGGATGCCATCTATGCCAACGGCCGTAGCGGACTGTACGAACACAACCTCTACCCGCTGCGCTACAACAAAACCGTGGCCGACATCATCAAGAAGCTGCACGGCGAAAACATCATCTGGGCACGCTCTGCATGGGCAGGCTCACAACGCTACCCGCTGCACTGGGGCGGTGATGCCGCCACCACCGAAACCGGTTTCGAGGGAACCGTCCGCAGCGGTCTCTCCATCGGATTGAGCGGGTTCTGCTTCTGGAGCAATGACATAGGCGGCTTCGTGACCCAAAGCCCCGAAAGCCTCTACCGCCGCTGGCTGCCCTTCGGCTTCCTCACCAGCCACAGCCGCGTGCACGGAGCACCTCCCACTGAGCCGTGGTACTACGGGAAAGAGTTCACAGACTATTTCCGCCGTTGCGCCGAGCTGAAGTACAAACTGATGCCCTACGTATATGCACAATCCAAAGAGTGCACCGAAAACGGCTGGCCGATGCTCCGCGCCCTGCTGCTGGAGTATCCCGACGACCCGGGTGCATGGCTGGTAGAGGACGAGTACATGTTCGGTTCCAATCTCCTCGTGGCACCCATGCTCGAAGAGGGCAGCGGACGGGATGTCTACCTCCCCGGACGGCAGAAATGGATAGACTACCAAACCGGAAAGGTGTATGCTCCGGGATGGAACCATATCGAGTGCGGCACCCTGCCCATCGTCATTCTTGTAAAGGACGGTTCGGCCATCCCCCATATCCCCGTGGCACAATGCACAGACCAGATGAAATGGGACAAGATTACGTGGAAGAAGTATCTGGCAGACGAAAAGAAAGCTGAAGGATTGCTCTGCCTGCCGCAGGACGGACAGTTACAACGGATATCAATCCCATAACCGGTATATCAAACACATTAAACCCTAATACCCCATGCGAAACAAGTTATTGTTCCTCGCCTTGCCCCTGCTATTCGGCTTACAGGCAAGCGCACAACACACACAAGCCTTTCAAGATACCACGCTCACCGACGAACAGCGCGTGGAACATCTTCTTTCCATCCTGACATTGGATGAAAAGATAAACCTTCTTTCCACCGACCTCGGTGTCCCCCGCTTCAACATTCCCCGTTGCGGACACTACGAAGGACTGCACGGGCTGACCCTCGGCGGGCCTGCCATGTGGGGCGGACGCCAAAGAACGGAAGACGGGAAAGTAGTCCCTACCGACTGCCCCACCACCATATTCCCCCAGTCCTACGGTCTGGGCTCCACATGGGACACCGATTTGGTGCAGAAAGTAGCGGAACAAGCCGCTGAAGAAGCCCGCTACTACATGCAGACCACCGGTAACAAGCGTCATGCCCTCGTGATGCGCGCTCCGAATGCCGACCTTGCCCGCGACCCGCGCTGGGGACGCACCGAGGAGAGTTTCGGAGAAGATGCTTTCCTCACCGCCCAACTCACCATTGCCAGCGTACGCGGCCTGCAAGGCAATCATCCCCGCTACTGGAAAACCGCCTCTCTGATGAAGCATTTCCTTGCCAACAGCAACGAAGACGGACGGGACAGCACTTCCTCCGACTTCGACACGCGCTTGTTCCATGAATACTATGCTTATCCTTTCTATAAAGGCATCACTGAGGGAGGCAGCCGTGCCTTCATGGCCGCCTACAACAGTTGGAACGGCATCCCCATGTCCATCCATCCCTGCCTCGAAGAGATTACCCGCAAGCAGTGGGGCAACAACGGTATCATCTGTACGGACGGCGGTGCCCTGAAACTGCTGATTGAAGCGCACAAGAGTTTTCCGAGCTTTGCGGAGGGTGCTGCTGCCGTAGTAAAAGCCACCACAGGACAATTTCTCGACGCATACGTTCCTTACGTCAAGGAAGCTCTGGAAAAGGGATTACTGACCGAAGTCGACATCGACAAGGCTATCCGCGGGAACATCTTCGTCGCCCTCAAGCTCGGCTTGCTGGACGGGGACAACTCCCGTAACCCTTATCTCTCTATCGGAAAGAACAGTACGGAGACACCGCCTTTCATGACAGCAGAAGCCCGCAGGCTGGCACGGGAAGTCACCGCCAAGTCCGTGGTGTTATTGAAAAACAAAAAACTCCTGCCACTCGATGCCGGAAAGCTGCGTAAAATAGCCGTTATAGGCCCGTATTCGGACAAAATCGTGCAAGATTGGTATAGTGGTACCCCGCCTTACGAAACAACGATTCTGAGCGGCATACGCAATGCTGTGAAAGAAGGAACCGAAATCATCCACGCCGAAGACAACCGCATGGGCCAGGCAGAAAAGGCTGCTGCAGCCGCCGACGTTGCCATCGTGTGTGTAGGAAACCATCCTTACGGCACGCGTGCGGACTGGAAGTTCTCTCCCGTCCCCAGTGACGGCCGCGAAGCCGTGGACCGCAAATCGCTGATGCTGCCCGATGAAGACTTGGTGAAGCTGGTGCTCAAGGCCAATCCCAATACCATACTGGTACTCGTCAGCAGCTTCCCCTACACCATCAACTGGAGCCAGGAGCACGTGCCTGCCATCGTCCACATCACCCACTGCAGTCAGGAGCAGGGCAACGGACTGGCCGACGTACTCTTCGGCAAGGTGAATCCAGCCGGACGTACCGTACAGACGTGGGTGAAAGACATCACTGACCTACCCGACATAATGGACTACGACATCCGCAACGGACGTACGTATATGTACCACCAAGGCCCTGTGCTCTATCCTTTCGGCTATGGTCTGAGCTATTCCGACTTTACGTACGAGAAGATTGAATCCTTCAAGCAAGACAAGAAGAACATCCGCGTGACGGTATCAGTGAAGAATACCAGCGGACGCGACGGGGAAGAAGTCGTGCAGCTCTATGCCAGCTATCCGGAATCCAAAGTGGAACGTCCTTCCAAGCAGTTGCGCGCCTTCAGGCGTATCCCCATCAAGGCCGGCGAAACCCGGAAAGTGACGCTTACCGTGCCCAAAGAAGAGCTCGGCTATTGGAACGAAGGAAAGCAGATGTTCGTTGTAGAACCCGGAACGGTGAAGCTGCTGATAGGGGCTTCATCGGAAGATATACGGTTGGAGGGAAAGATCAGGCTATAAGAATGAAAAAGCCATCCCTTAACATACCGACTATAAAAATTAGCGAGTTATGCCACAACAACGTGGCAAACCCGCTAATTACATATTTGCAAGCATAAATGAAAAGTACAGGGTCACTTTACAATAAACTCATATCTTCCTGCCGCCAGTTCCACCACCCGTACATTCTCGGCCTTGTCAGGTAAAGTGAGTGTAGCTGTACTGTTAGCGGGCACTGTAACTTCATAATGCACACATTTCCCTTTCCATTCCCAGCGAGAAACAATTTCACCGTAAGGCGACCGATGACGAGCTTCAAACCGTTTCAATCCCTTTATGAAATGGGGACGGAGCAGAATGTTTTGAAAACCAGGTTGCACGGGATCAGGGAAAATACCTCCCAGCCCCTTGTAGAACCAAGCACCTATTTCACCGAACATCATATGATTGTCCGAGATGTCACGAGTAGCCTGCAAATCCCAGTTCTCGAGCAGCGTAGTGGCACCGTTCACCATCCACCAACCCCATGAAGGATAAGTGTCCTGTACAGCCACCTTATAAGCTGTTTCAGCATAACCATTTTCGCTGAGTGCATTCAGAATAGCTTTAGCTCCTAATACACCCACATCCAAGTGAAAACCGTCCTCCTCTACCTTATGTGCCAAGTTAGCTGCCACTTTTCCTATCAACTCTTCGGGCACAATCTTCCATTGCAAGGGAACACTCAATTCGGTTTGTGAACCTTCGGCATAGATGCCTGTTTCTCGATTCAGGAACTTATCATTGACAGCTTGCTTTATCTCCTCCGACAAGGCATTATAATATTCGTAATCGGCCTGTTTGCCGAAGAGTTTGGCAGCAGCGGCCAAAATCTTGGTATCTACATAAAAGTAGACCGAGGAAGTCAGCTCTTTATTGGATTTTGACTTCACCGGCACCCAGTCTCCGCGCCCCCACGTAGTGAGATGATTGTTAGAGATACGCTCCACATAATCCACATAACGTTTGATGCTCTCGTAACAATCGCTCAAGGGCTTGCTATCACCGTAGAAGAGGTAGATATTCCAAGGGATGATGGCAATAGTACTAGTCCAGTCCAGCCCGTTGTCTGTACCATATCCCCATCCACCAGTTGGAATAATATCGGGCAGCACTCCGTTGGGCTGCTGTTCGTCACGATGGTCGGCCAACCATTTTTCGTAAACGGTAATTCCATCAAAGTTATAAAATGCTGCCTCAATGGCAAAATGACCGTCACCAGTCCAACCGTTCTTCTCGCGCTGAGGGCAATCGGTGGGGTAGCCCATCAGATTGGAAAGGTAAGAGTGATTGGCAGCATGGAGCAGCTTGCCTATCAGTGGGCTCGAAGATTCCAAGCTACCTACTGCCGGCACATCACTGTGCATGAAGTAAGCAATCAAGCTGTTTTGGTCAAGCTCAATAGGCTTATCTGCCACTACCTCCACATAACGAAATCCCTTGTAATTAAATCGGGGCATGAACTCATCCTCTTCTCCACTCAGAATGAGAATGTCCGTCTGAAAAGGGTCTTTCTCCTTATCGCCTCGAAAGTAGACATCAATGTTCGAGAGATCGAGGCGGCCATTTGGATGTAAGCGTTCGCCATGTTTGATTCTGACCTCCGTTCCCCGTTCACCCGAAACATGAATACAAGTCACACCGGACATATTTTGCCCGAAATCATAGATGTATGTTTTCTCGTCCACTTTGCGGAAAGAGACGGCGGGGAAAATCTTTACATTACGGATGGGATGTACTTGCTGGGCAGTGACATTGGAAGAAGGTACACTCCGATAGGCTACTCCGCGCCACTTGGAATCATCGAATTCCGGAGTGCTCCATCCTTTCTGCTCCAGACGTGCATCGTAGTGCTCGCCAGTATAGATACTATTAAAAGTGATTGCACCCGACGCTGTCCGCCAACTGAGATCGGTGGGAATAGTCTCCACGCTTCCATCGGTGTAGGTAATGCGCAAGTCCAGACAGAAAGTGGGACGGTTGCGCCAAGGGGCACGGTCGAAGTCCCACACTGCTTTGGATTGATGGTTATACCAGCCGTTACCCAAAAGTACGCCAATAGCGTTGTCACCATTCTGTAATTGTGAAGTCACATCATAAGCCACATACAAGTTGCGGCGATCAAAGCGGGTATAGAGAGGGGCAAGGCAGTGGTCTCCTATCTTCTCGCCATTGATGTAAAGCTCATATAGTCCAGCAGCGGCAATATAAGCACGCGCTGACTTTACCTTTTTGCCGGTCTTGAACTCTTTTCGGAAGTAAGGGGCAGGCCCATAATGAATATCCTTGCCATCGCCAATCCAAGCACCTTGCCAATGTTGCATCCCCATCATGCCCGTTTCAAAGTAAGAGACAGGAGAAGCAGTCTCCTTATATTCCATGTCGCTGCAGATTACTTTCCAATAATATCTAGTGAAAGGCTGCAGTTTTTTGCCCGCATAGGCCACAAGCTGATTACGGGAATCGTTCTTTCCACTATCCCACATCCTGCCACAGCCATTGACCACATTCAACGAGTCTTCGTCTACCACAATCCGCCAGGAAGTCTGCACAGCTCCCTGCCTACCATCTTCCATCCGCCAAGAAAGGCGTGGAACGGGATTATCCAAACCTATAGGTCTGTCAAGATGTTCGCTCCTCAGATCAACCAAACGAACCGGAGTCTGCCCTTGTACAGTAATGCAAGCAAAGAATGTGAATAGAAGCAGTATATTTCTTTTCATAACTCCATTGTTTATCTATTCCGTAGTAATCACCAGTTCCTTGCCCTCCCTCAGTTGGTCATGGGTGATAAAGTAACCGTCAATCTTTTTACCGTCATAAGTAATGTCAATAATCTTCTTGCCGCTTCCTTTCTTCACAATCGTAAAGGGACGACCATTCAGATTGAACGTCACTTTATCGAACAAGGGAACAGTAACAATATATTCAGGATCGGCAGGCGAATAAGTGTAAAGTCCAATAGCATTGAGCACATACCACGAAGACATCTCGCCGGCATCATCCATCCCTGCATAAGCCAGCTTGTCGGCACCCATGTCATAGTAGTGGTTCATCAGGCTGTCGAGAATGCATTGGGCTTTCTCTTGTTTGTCTATGAAATAATAGGTGTAAGGAATGCTGTGTCCCGGCTGGTTTCCGTGACAATAGTTTCCGATGAATCCGGTCAGGTTGTGGGCCTCGTAACCTCTCCACGGTTCGCTGAATAAGGAATCCAGTTTAGCCTCCACCGCCTCTTTACTGGGATAGAGCTTAATCATGCCTTCGGGGTCGTGGGGGGCGAAGAAGAGGGCGTTCCATGCATTGGCCTCACGGTACATGTACTGGTAATAGGGATAATACGGATCGAAATCCTGAATCCAGCTACCATCGTCAATCTTACCTCTCCAAAAGCCGGTAGAGGGGTCGAATAGCGTCTTGTAGTTGTTGGAGCGTTCCATCATCAGCTTGTAGTTGGCTTCATCTCCCAGCTCCTTGGCTACCAAGGCTACGGCATAGTCATCGTAAGCATATTCCTGGGTCTTGGTCACAGCCCCTTTGTATTCGTCCCATGTGGGTACATTCACTGTGTCTTTTTCAGCAATCCAACCTCGCTCCATATACTCATCCAAATAGCGACGTCCTCCTTTACCGGGCACCGTAGCATTTTTCAGAATCAACTTATAAGCACGCTCCAGATCGAAATCATGCAAACCACGCAACCAAGAACCAGAAATAAAAGTGGAAGCGTGATCACCATGGAAGAAGGTGGGCATGTAGCCGTCACGCTTCTCGCCTTTGTCAATAATAGACCTAATGATGTCAGTAGTCACATCGGGAGAAATCATACCTATGAGTACCAGTTTGTTGCGATAATCGTCCCAAAAAGAAGGGTCAGTGTAATAGTGGAAGCCGTTATTCACTACTTCGCCACGGACATCAGTATATTCATGATTCACATCGCTACGCAAAGCCGGCCATTTAAAAGCATGGAAGAAAGTAGAATAAAACAATCTCTTTTCACGTTCCGTGCCACCTGCAACTTGAATCTTGGAGAGGAGTGCTTCCCAAGCCGCATCGGCTTCTTCTGCCACTTGTGCAAAACTTTTGTTCAACATTTCGGCCTTCAAATTCATTTGAGCATTCTCTATACTCACAAACGAGAAACCAGCCTTCACTTCCAAAGGTTCAACACCTTTGCTGTCGATAAAACGCAGCACAGCCACCTCATGTTTGTCGTCTTTTACCATTTCCACTTGGCCTATTTTATAGTTGGTCTTAGCGTAAAAGTAGATTTTACCATCGCCATCTTGATAACCCGTGAACGTATTATCGTCAACCTTCTCAATCTTCCAATCACGGACATCATTATTAGAACGGCGGATGTCTACCAATAATGACTTATCGTCGCCCTTGCCGAAAGTATATTTATGGTAGGCACAACGCAAGGTACTGGTCAACTCGGCGTTCACTTTATAGCGTTCCAGATAAACTTGGTAATACCCCGGATGCGCAGATTCCTTCTCGTGACTAAACCCGGAGCAATAATTACCCGGAGCGATAGTTCCCACCACTGGCAACATGGGGACATGCAACAAGTTCCAATGCCCTTTAGCAGTATGTGAAAAACCATAAATCACAGTGTCCTCATATTGATAGCCCGCACCGCTACGAAACTGTGTAACGGGGCTGAGCTGCACCATTGCGTTGGGCAAGGTAGCACCCGGATAAGTTTCCGCACCCCATGTACGTGACTTTATTTTGCGCGTATACCCTAAGTCCTCAGGCTCCCACAAAGTAGCCGTACCCAAGAAAGGATTGACATATTCGGTTAATTTCTTCTGCGTACCGCCACAGCCCGTCAGAACAATCAGGGCGAACAGTAGAAATAAATATTGATTCTGTTTCATCTTTTGTGTTTATTTTATATAAAAAACTGTTGTCTCTAAAAACATTATTTCCAAAATAACTGCCAATTAAAACTGGCTCTAAAAAAAAATGTGCCGAAACCCAATAACCAGATTGAGTTTCGACACACTTTTAATTGCTAACTTATTTCAGGCTCTTTTCAAAGAGAGCTTTGGCTTCAATCAAAGTACAACCACTTGTCTGCGTAGTCAAATGGTTGTTACCGCTATTGTTCATTGCCCAGTTAGTATTATACAGCAAATCAAGTTTATTGATTCCCTTTCGCCACAAGATTTCAGCATTATTGTTAAAGAAAGTGATGAATTTCTTCTTATATATGGGGTCCAAATTCGGTTCCATAATCAACTGCACATAATAACGCATGAAAATACCCTTAAACAAACCTCCGTCACCATCGCCTTCATCACGAAGTAAATTGTTTCCAGTATCTATCATGCTGCTATTACTGATACCGAAATTGGCAGCCTTACGAGCATCTTTCAAATAGGACTCTTCTCCTGTGATCTTATACAGTTCGTAAGCAGCACCCAAGAATGTACCTTGGTTATAAGAAAGAGAAAGTGTACTCAACTCACCCGTTTCACCGTTCACATTATCATAGATGGCGCCGGTAGCAGGGTTAAATAAATTTTCACGCTCCCATTTATAAATATTGACAGCCCAATCCAAATCCTCCTGATTCCCGTTAATACGGTAAAGACGAGCAGCAATCAAAGCTGCAGGACCGTTGGAACAAGCATTTTTGCTCCATAGCCGGTCGTGAGTCCAAGCAATGCCACCACCTGCGTAATCGTTCCAACCGGTCTTGATTTCATTCCACATCTCTTGAGAAGTTTCCAGATACTTGTTTTCATCAGTAACTTCGTACAAGCGAATCATGGTGAGAGCAATCCACTCCATATCATCATAAAAGTTGTTCCAATAACTGCCACCGTTCTTTGCCTTGATACCGACATACCATTTGTCGAACAAGTCGCTGTACTTGCTATCTCCGGTACGATTGTAAGCATCTATCATCACATCCATAGCATGAGCCTGCGGCCAATAATGGAAATCCTTGATTGAACCGTCATTCCCGTAGTTGAAATAATTCTCTTCCGTATTCCAGAAACGATCTATCAGGGTCACAGAACTGCTGTCGGCAGCCGCATCCCAATCTATGGTGTAAAGCCCCTTATCATACATATACTCATCTTCTATCTCGCACGATTGAAGTGCCAAAAGAAGCAGGGGCAGACAAAATAATATTTTTTTCATAATCTCTCCTTAAATTAGTTGGCCAATTCCACTTTATGAGTATAGTTCTCCACATTGAATATCACACTAATCTTGGTGATGGCACCCGGATTGTGGCCATCGGCCGCACCATCGAATTCATTGTTCAGTTTCCACTTCTGATCCCATTGGTTATCAGGAGTCTCCATAATGTAGAAATAAGGATCTTCGGGAGTAGCCGCACCAGGATTAGAGTCTGTAGTATTCTTGGTTCCCCAATACTGTATACTACCATCAGCATAAGTCATCAAGAACTTATAGCGTTGGTCGCGCCCCCATCCTTCTTGCTTGAACTCAATTTTATCCTGACCGCAGAACACACCGTTTCCAACATAAGGCAATTCAAAAGTTGCGGCACCACTCGGACAGAAGTAGAATTCCATCTTACTTACTTCCCTGACGGTTACAGATGCAATGGAGAAATCCATCTCAATGCGGTAAACTCCCGTCTTTTCTACGGTTGTCTCGCCTTCGCCTTCCATAATCTTATTGCCATTGATATAAAACACCTTGGCACCTTCGGCTGCTCTATCTACCAGTTTGTAAGTCTTTCCGCCTTCCAACTTCGTAAAGACTTCGAACTTATCCTTTTCGGGTGAAGCACACGCCACAGCCTTAGAAGCATCCATACCACCTTCAGTAGCACTTCCGGTCAAGTAAAGCTGTGCCGGAATCTCTTCAAATCCCACCAAGCGAGTGATGGTGAGCTTCTTGCTTTCCTTTGCCATTACAGAATTCAAACCTCTGGAAGCCATTACTGTCCAAACAAGTGTACCCGTCTCACCACTGTTCAATCCGGCAGCCGCACCAACCTTGTTCAATGTCTTGTGGCTGATGGTAGCATAGCTCAAAGAACCGCCATTGTCAGAAAGCACTTTGTAAATAGGCTTAGAAAAATCTCCACCTTCTTTATCGAATACCACTTCATAAAGAGGGGCACCGCTATCTTCAGCCTTGGCCGACTCCCATTCAAAGAACAGGCTGGCGCTGGCCGACGATTGCAAGACTACTTCCTTGCCGTCAGTGGGTTCATACAACTGATTTACTGAGGAAACTTTGGAATCCTTGTATTCCATGTCTTCCGTACAAGACGTAGCAAAGAGGACTGCCGAAAAAAGAGCTATTGTTGAGAATATTGTTTTCATTGTTCTATTGTTTTTAATGAGTTTAGATACACGTTAATTTCCATATCCCGGATTGTTAGGCGCCAGATTGGGATTCAAATTGATTTCACTGATAGGAACTGCCCAAAGATAATCTCTTGCCTCTTCGAACTTGCGAGTGTCAAGCTTGTTCTCGTCCACGAAGCTTGCACCGCGCACCTTGCCCGACAAGTATTCGTTACCAGCCTTCCAACGCTTAATATCATACCAGCGCAAACCTTCCATCGCCATTTCTACACGACGTTCGTCGCGAATAATCTGCCTCATCTCTTCCTTGCTCTTTCCGGCAGGAAAGTTCAAGGCTGCATCGGCAGTAAATCCGGCACGTTCGCGGATGGGACGGATGGTCTTGTTCCATACCTCTTCAGTCATACCGCTTGTTTCGTGAACAGCCTCAGCATACATCAGCAAGATGTCAGCATAGCGCATAGTGATGATATTCATACCGGAATTCTGGTCACCGGGAGCCTGCGGATTATAATACTTACGGGTGAAATAACCGGTAGAAGTGCCGTTTCCACCACCATCGTAGGCATCGGTTCCCGAACCCGGACGAATGTTGATGACTACGTCTTTACTGCCATCGTCCACATTGCCACTCCAGTCATAGCCATCATAAATGATAGTAGCGGTGAGACGTGGGTCACGGTTGTCGTAAGGATAAGCAGGGTTATAATCTGTCCCGGCTTCACTGATAGTCTTTCCACTAAGCATCAGATAAGTGTCTACCAACGATTGCTGCGGCACACGGTTCACGGCACGTCCGCCTCTTGACAAAGGAATCATGTCTACCATCTCACCCCAAGTAATCAAATTGGGTACATAAGAACGGTCCATGATAATCTCTTCATTATACTCATTGGCTTCATCAAAAAGCCCGGCATAATCAGGAAATAAGGCATAAGTACCATATTCGCCCTGTTTGTTCATCAGATTGTCGCAATAAAGCATCACATTGTTCCAGTCGCTATCCATCAAGTAGACACGAGCCTGCAAAGCACAAACGGCACCTTTAGTAATTTTGCCCTTGTCTTCTTCGGGCAATTGGTCGCGAGTGGGAAGCGCATCCTTGATGTCTTCCAATTCTTGGTGAATGAAGCTGATAATGGTTTCGCGGTCTGTACGACTTACACTCCGCGATTCTTCCAGCGTGATGTCCTCCGTAAAGAAAGGTACTGCACCATAAAGGTTAGTCAGACGGAAGTAGAGGCTTGCACGGATATAGCGTATCTCGGCAATCATACGTGCTTTAACAGATGCGTCCATGTTGGGTACCAGATCCACCTTTTCAAGGAACACGTGGCAGGTCTTTATGCCTCCGTAAAGGTCTTTCCATTCATTCTTGAAGATGTCGAGCGAGGGAGTAGCCATACCTTTGCGAATGGCACGTTGGTCGTCCACACTGCGACCGTCGTAAGCATTGTCACTCAAACTTTCATCGCTCCACATACGGCCTGCATTGTACATCTGGCTGTAAGCCATGTTCACCACATACTGGGCTTTGGTGGTGGAAGTCCAATAAGAGTTATCCGTAAATTTGTTTGTCGGTGCGTTCTCCATCTCGTTGCAACTGCAAAGCATCAGAACAGCCATTCCGGCAAAAGCTATATATTTTCTTAGTCTCATAGTTATCTGTTGTTTTTAGAATTCAATGTCTATACCGAAACCATAGTAACGGAGCGTCGGGTAGTTTCTACCAGAATTGGCGCCACTATTACCCATCTTAGAGTCGAACTCAGAAGATTCAGGGTCAATAAACGAGTTATTACTGAAAGTCAGCAAGTTTTGTCCGTTGACATAGATACGTGCCTTTTCCATACCCACCTTGCGGCTCCATGTTTTAGGGAATGTGTAACCAATCTGCAAGTTCTTCAGACGCAGGTATTTTCCATCCATCAAGAATAGGTCGGAACCTTGTCCGTTTCCGTAGTTGTTTCTGTTGGAAGTAGAACCCGGAGCAGTAAGTCTCGGCCAACGTGCATCGGTGTTGGTAGGAGTCCAGAAATCCAGTTGATGCTTATAGATATTATAAGAGTAATTGGCGTGGAACGGTTCAATCAATTCACCACGAAGCATCATGTCACGCTTGCCCACACCCTGCCAGAACATACCGAAATCGAATCCTTTCCATTCTACATTGTAGTTGAAACCGAAAGTAAGACGAGGGAAGGCATTACCCAAGATAAACTTATCCTTCGAGTCGATGACACCATCTTCGTTACGGTCTACAAACTTCACGTCACCCGGCTGTACCTTTCCACCTACAGGAATAGCCGATGCCTCAATCTCCTCGTAGCTTTGGAAAAAGCCGTCCATCTTGTAACCGTAGTAAGACTCCAACGGACATCCTTCACGGGTGATACGGCTCAACTCCTCTATTTGTGAGATTCTTTCGTGACCAGGGTACTTCAGCACTTCATTCCAAGAGTCACCAAGATTGAAGTTGAAGTTATGATTTGCGGCTCCCGTTTTCAAACGATAGTTGATAGAGAGGTCCCAACCTTGATTCTGCATCTCACCAATGTTGTCCATCGCCATATCCGTACCGAATACCGAAGGCACAAGGGGCTTCATTAAAATGTCGCTCGTACGCTTGTAGAAATAGTCGAACGTCACATTCAAAGCGTTATTGAAGAACGAAGCGTCTACACCCACGTTGAAGGTTTTGGTCTTTTCCCAAGTCAAATTATCCTTACCTAACTTAAAACCTGCGCCTGATACTGTCTGGTTATTATATGCGTAAGAGTTGTTGTACAGTTCGTAAACAGTAAAACGGTCATAAGTACCAATAGACTGGTTACCCAAGATACCAAAAGAAGTACGCAGTTTCAAGTCACCCACACGTTCCTTGTAAGCCTGCATAAAGTTCTCCTCGCTCAAACGCCAGCCTAATGAAACAGAGGGGAAGAAACCCCATCGGTAGTCTTTATGAAACTTGGAAGAAGCGTCATAACGGAAGCTGAATTCTGTATAATATCTGTCAGCGTAAGAATACCCCACACGTCCCAACAGAGAAGTCAGACTGGTACGGTTGGATTCATCTACAAATGTTTTTCCTGTGATGTTTCCCACAGTACTATTGGTAATGTCTGTACCGATACCCAAGTCGGGATCTACCCCCTTCTTCTCAATCTCATTGCTAGACGAAGTAAACGATTCATTGGTTACTCCAAAAAGCCCGCTGACATTGTGTTTACCGAATGTCTTGTTGTAATCCAACAAAAGTTGGCTATTAATAAGGTAAGCCGTATGATTCCAGTTACTGGTCCGATAGTCAGTATCTTTCACTGGACGTGGTTCGGTAGCCTCTTCATTCAAGTAATAGGATACGCCCAAATTGCGGGTAGAACGCATGTCGTTTATCACATCCGCACCCAACACTCCACGCAACTTCAATCCGTCAATAAGCCGGAATTCAGCATTGACATTAGCGTTCAGATAATTGTTACGATACTTGTTACGGCCACCAGCTTCCAATGCTCCCAATGGGTTAAATTCAGTCAATACATCATTTAACAAATATCTTCCATCTTCCGATTTCATTTTGTAATAATAATAAGTAGGTACACGGGCGGCATCCACTTCCAAACTCCCACCGGTGGTACTTACACTATTATTACGTGTATAAGCCAAAATAGCATTCAGTTTCAAACGTCCCACTTCCGTGCTAACATTGGTACGAAAATTATAACGCTGCACGCCAAAATCACTGTTGCCCACATAATTACTTTCCTGGTCATAATAACCCATGGACACCATGTAAGTAGTTTTATCACTACCTCCAGATACGCTTAGATTGTAATTCTGCTGTAAGGCTGTGCGGACTATCTGATCAAAAAACCAGCTTTCTTCATTTTGATGGGCAGCCAGGTCACGGATTTGATCGGGTGTATACAAAGGAGCCTCTCCAGCATTGGTGGCAGCTAAATTGCGCAAAGTAGCGTTCTGATAGCCTTTCACCGGAGAAAACAAGATATCCGGATTCTGCCATCCCATCATACCACTTAACCGAACTGTCGCACGCTGGTTCTTCTTACCTTTCTTAGTAGTAACCAAAACTACACCATTGGAAGAACGTGAACCATAAATAGCAGCTGTACCGGCATCTTTCAAGATGGAAATGTTCTCAATATCATTGGGATTCAATTTATCGAAACTACCGCCATCAGCTACCAATCCGTCTATGACAAAAAGCGGACTATTGTCATTCACAGTGCTGATACCACGGATATTAAAGTTAGTCTTACGATCATTAGGATTGCTACTGCGCTGCTGGATAACCACGTTGGGCGCAGCCCCTTGCAAAGCATCTGTCATGTTAGCCACGGGACGGTCTTCGATCATGGAAGCCTTTACCTGGTCTACAGCACCTACGGCACTCTTGCGGGTAGTAGTACCATAACCGATGACAATAACTTCATCCAGCACCTTGGTATCCTCCTTTAAGACAACATTCAATTGTTTTTGATTTTTCACAGCAATTTCCTGAGTGGCATATCCCACATAGGAAAAGACGAGAACATCTTGGGCACTACAAACAATGGAATAGTTTCCATCCACATCTGTAATGGTACCCACACCTTCTTTACCCTTAACAGTAACACTCACTCCAATCAGGCTTTCACCTGTGGCATCCTTAACGGAACCTCTCACCGTGGCATTGTTTTGCTGCACCACAGTAATAGTCTCCGCATGTGCATAAACCGCAGGAGCCTGCGCCAGCATAGTCACAGCAGGCAAGGCAATAAGCCAGAACTTATAGTTCCCACTTATCCGAGCCAGCAATGAATTTACTGTGTACACTCGATTCTTTTTCATATTCTTTAAGATTAAACATTATAATAAATCACGATAAAAAAAGGAAAAGAACACAAATAATACCAACGAACAACCAATTCATGCAATTTGTATCCTAATCCTCCTTCCAGCGCACTTTATTGATTTTAAATAATTCCTATTTTTACAAGCTGTTCAGCAAATCCACTTTACCCTCGTTCACTAATTTCAGAATCAATTCTCCAAACAGCGTGTTCTGCCAAGCAAACCATGCACGGGTAAAGTTAGTGGGGTCATCCTTGTGGAAAGACTCGTGCATGAATCCCGTACCGGCATCCGTATCCATCAGCATTTTGATACAAATCTTTATCTCCTCATCATTCTGGCTGGTGAATGCCTTCATCATGATACTCATAGGCCATACCATATCATAACCAATGTGCGGACCTCCGATACCTTCACCGGCTTTACCTTTAAAAAAGTAAGGGTTGCTGCCACTCCACACAAAGCGGCGTGTATTCTGATAGATAGGATCGTTTACGTCCACATCACCCAAATAAGGCATAGCAAGAAGGCTGGGTACATTGGCATCGTCCATTAACAGATGATTGCCGAATCCATCTACTTCAAATGCATAGATTGTCCCAAACTCAGGATGATTGTAAGTGGCATATTTCTTCAGGGCTGCCTCCACTTCGGCTGCCAAATCGGTGCATTCTTTGGCCAAGGATGTTTCCTTGTTTACTTCCGTCAGAATTTCAGCAGCCTTTCTCAAAGAAGAGACAGCGAAAAAGTTGGAAGGGACCAGGTACTGAAGCGTAGTGGCATCGTCCGATGGGCGGAAAGCGGAAACAATCAGTCCCACCGGTTTGACCGGAGCACCCAAGCCGTCGTTATTCAGCGTATCAAGAGCACGTTCCGTCTTACGTTGGAAACGGTAAGGGCCTACACCGTCCTTACGCTGCTGTTCCTTGAAAGTCTTCAGGATAGCAGTAATTGCCTTCATCCATTCACCGTCGAAGATACTGCTGTCACCAGTTACTTTCCAATACTGGTAAGCCAGACGAAGCGGGTAACAAAGAGAGTCTATCTCCCATTTGCGCTCGTGCAGTTCGGGCTTCATATCTGTCAAGTCAGTCATCCAGTTGCCACCCGTAGGTCCGTCGTTGAAAGCATTGGCGTACGGATCAATGTTGATGCAAAGGAACTGACGGCGAATGACACCTTCGAGCATCTCTTTCAATTGCGCATCATTGTTAGCTAACTGCACATATGGCCACACCTGCGCACCGGAGTCACGCAGCCACATAGCATGGATGTCACCGGTATAAACAAAAGTATCGGGTTTACCGTCCAGCATGCGAAAGTGTACAGTAGTGTCAAGCGTATTAGGAAAGCAATTCTCAAACATCCACGCCAACTTAGGATTGGTAAGCAGTTTCTTCACGCGAAGAATCTCAGCTTCCACCGCTTTTGAGGTGAAAAGGCGTTTCTTCATTTTTGGACGATTGCTCTTGTAAGCAGCAGTCATCTGAGCATAGTTCTCCACACAAGTGTTGTCACCTTTCAGGGTAAAAGTGTCTGCCTTAGCATAGCCTTGCATACAGAGCATGGCAACAGCGCACAAGGTAATGTTTCTCTTTTTCATTTGGTCTGATTCGTTTTAATTATAAAGACTGATTAGCGAACACGGCCAAACGCGCGTACATCTCTACCATGGCGGCTTGTGTCAGCAGCCATTTACGATTGTCGCAGCTCTTGCCGGTGAAATCAGTATTGAAAAGGCCGTTATCTTCACGGGCATGCGTCCAAGCATAGTCCAGACTGCGGGCAAAGGAATCAAGATAAACCTTGTTACCGTCCACCTGATAGAGCTCTATAAAACCACGCAACATAACGGCGGTGAACCACACATCGCCCTTCTTCAGCATACGGAACGGTTCTCCCTGTCCGGGGGTGAATTCCATGAAGAAATAATTATGGCAAGCGGCAGCAATCGCTTGCGCATCCTTCAGATACTGCCCATTACCGGTAAGCTGATAGAGCAAAGCAGCCGACTGCATCATCTGACCGCTGTTATAGGCAAATTTGGCACGTCCTATCTCACCGTCCAAACGCATGTTGTCGAAGTAAAGGCAGTCTGTTGTGTCCTGCAATGTTGCTTTAGTCCACTCGTACAAACTCTTCCCTTTCTCAAAATAGGAGCTGTCTTGCGTAGCCTTGAAAAGTTTCAGGGCAAAGACGGAACCAGGGGCGTTGGAACAAGTGTTCTTTGATTCCTTCTTCTGTTCGCACCAATAGATACCTCCTCCCAAACAATCGTCCATACCGCTTTCTATAAACTTCCAGATAAGCTTGGCGCTCTGCAGATAGTTCTCTTGGCTAGTCATCAGATAGACGTCTGTGAAGTCAATGCCGAGCCACACGTTGTCATCGTAAAAGCGGTCGGACAACGGAGCGTCCTTGATGTAAGAAGCATACGCTTCGGGCATACGACGAGTATCGAAATATTCAGCAAGTCCCGGAAGCACCTTCTCATCAAGCAACTTCTGATAGTTCCCGAAATCTTTCTTGTTATCTTTAGTGGCCTCCATCAACGCATTCACTGCGGAGAAGGTACCGGAATAAGGCCACAAATAAGAGTAGAGATTGGGACGGTTCTTCTGTTCCTCGGAAGCCAGATAAGTAGCGGTATAGCCTTCCACGTCCGAAGGATAATTCTCACGCATCGTTCTGCTTTTGCAGGTCGGTGAGCATCCACATACCTTCGTCGGCGTGTG
>OGXL01001318.1_pt1 | contig 20879 bp, 10 predicted proteins | sample 1576311 | NCBI WGS metagenome assembly OGXL01 (sample SAMEA3541564, study PRJEB24748) | human gut metagenome | biome: human gut; feature: human-associated habitat; material: faeces | place: China | collected 2012 | reverse complement strand
GCCTCTTTATCGGTATTATTAGGGAAGGTTATGTTGTGACCAGTGTTAGCAAGCTCCTTACGCGAACTCGAACCCGATGAAATCTTTACCGAAGAAATCAAAGAAATTGTGTCGAAAACGTTAGCGTCATTACCTCAGCGCACGCGGCAGATATTTACAATGAGTCGCTATGAGAGCAAATCGCATAAAGAAATTGCCAATATCATGGACATGACGACAAAGGGCGTAGAATTTCACATCTCTCAAGCTATCAAAGCATTGCGCATTGCTTTGAAAGACTATTTACCCGCTTCACTTATTTTTTTCTACATTAATTGAACTTTTCCACTAGGGAACCACCTCGCTCATCCGCTATTATCATAGATGCCTAAAAAAGTATTTATGGATAAGGAACTATTATATCGTTTTTTTGAAGGAGACGCTTCCGAAAACGAAATGCGAGCTATAAAGGAGTGGGCCGAGGCTTCCGAAGAGAACAGCCGCCTACTCCGCAGAGAACGGAAATTATTCAATGCCATGATTCTCGTTCAGCCGTCATTGACTGCATCAAAGCAGGCCATAGGTTCTGAGAATCAAGTAAAGAGACGCTATGCCATTCGAGAATTTTTGAAGATTGCAGCAGTGGTTGCGCTTGTAATCAGTGTCACGTGGGGATTGTTCTCTATAAAGAGTCTGTATAGTGGAAATGAGATGGCCATGCAAACCGTTATTGTTCCGGCAGGTCAACGCGTAAACCTGTTGTTGCCCGATGGGTCTAATGTATGGCTAAACGCCGGTACCGTGATGCGCTACCCGCTTTCTTTCATGAGCGGAAAACGTGAAATTACGTTGGAAGGCGAAGCTTATTTCGATGTGGCTCACGATGAGAAACATCCCTTTATCGTGCATACGCATGTATTAGATGTAGAGGTGCTTGGAACTCGGTTCAACGTGGAAGCCAGCAACAAGCGGCAGGTATTTAAGACCTCGCTCATGGAGGGACGAGTACGGATTTCATCTCCCAAGGACAATGCGGAAAAGAAATCCCTAATACTCCTGCCCGACAATGAGGCCACCTTGAAAGATGGACAATTGGTTGTGAGCAAAATTGAGGACTACAACGTCTATCGTTGGAGGGAGGGATTGCTCTGTTTCAAACAGAAGCCATTTGCTGAAATCATGAAAGACCTGGAACGTTATTACGATGTACGCATCATATTGGAAAAATCGTCGATAGCCCCCATTGTACTTACTGGCAAATTCAGAGTGACCGATGGATTGGACTACGCGCTTCGTGTCTTGCAACGTGATGTGGCCTTTACTTACAACCGCAACAAAGAAAATGATATCATTTATATAAAGTAGCAAAAGCCTAAATATGAACCTTTTAAAAAGATAATGCCTATGGAATAACACTAATAACAAAAGGTCGACGGATGTTTGCACCATCCATCGACCCGAACAACACAATTTTTTAAAAAAAATCGTATTAAACAATTCAAGTACAAAGATATGAAAAACATTCCTTTGTTGGGTTTTCATTGCCATGAAAATCCACAATTAAACCATTTATATTATAGAGTTATGCGGATATCCCTATTCCTCTTGTTCTTCTGCGCTTTTAGTATAACGGCAGGAAACGCCAATTCGCAAAATGCGAAAGTATCAATAAGCCAGCATAACGCCCCGTTAGAACAGATTTTGAATGAAATAGAATCACAAACAAATTATCTGTTTATTTATAAGAATGATGTAGACGTAACAGTACGCAAAACGCTCCGTATAAGCAAGAAGCCCGTGTCCGAGGTGCTCGATGTCCTATTACAAGGCTCACACGTCACCTATACCATAGAAGGAAACCACATCGTGCTGACTAATGGCTCGTCCACCGATACTCCCCGAAATCGTGTCACAGGTATCGTAACCGATGAAAAAGGAGAGCCATTGGCAGGTGTCTCTGTTGCCATCAAAGGCACTTCAGAAGGAACTATAACCGACCTCGATGGAAAATTCTCTCTATTGGCCGGCGCCAACAATGTACTCCAATTCAGCTATATTGGCTATATCATGCAAGAAAAAGCCCTGAAGGGCACAACGACCGTCCGAATCGTACTAAAGGAGGATTCAGAACTACTCGATGAGGTCGTTGTCATTGGCTATGGAACAGTACGTAAGTCCGATTTGACTGGTTCGGTATCTTCGTTGAACGGAGATCGTTTGAAAGAACGCAGCACCCCCAACTTATCTGCACAACTACAAGGGCAGATTGCCGGTGTACAAGTAACCCGCGGTACCGGTGACCCTTCCGCCTCCTCCGAAATCTTAATTCGCGGTGTCACCACGATGTCCGACAGCACACCGTTGGTCATTATCGATGGAATAGCCGGTACACTTGATGATGTCGATCCATCGGAAGTGCAAGACATACAGGTATTGAAAGATGCCTCATCAGCAGCCATTTATGGCTCCAGAGCTGCAGCAGGTGTCATTCTTATTACAACCAAAAGAGCACGCAACAATCGTTTCAGCATGAGTTATAATTATGAATATGGCATAGATATGCCTACAACCATGCCCAAGTACGCCGGAGCAAGAGATTGGATGATTATGAAGAACGAGCTGAACTATAACGATGGTGGCGACAACCTGCATGGCATATACGACCCTGAGTATATCGATGCATACGAAGCAAACCATGCAGCCGACCCCGACCACTATCCGTACACCGATTGGCAGGATGTTCTGTTGAAGGATCAAAGCAACCACCAGCGCCACTCCTTTACCTTATCAGGCGGAACGGAGAAGCTGTTAACCAACTTCAGCCTAAACTATTACAAAGGCAATTCGATGATTCCGGGAAAAGAATACGAACGTGTTTATGCCAGAGTAAACAACGACTTTAAAATCAACAACTGGATTCATGCCAAAGTAGATTTGAACGTAAGATTTACGGACCGTGAATACCCCAACAGTCCTATCTATTACACGCATCACTCCCAACCGCTTGCATCGTATGTCTGGTCAAGTGGCCTGATTTCACAGGGACGGGATGGCGAGAACCCTTATGCATTGCTACATTTGAACGGTAACCAAAAGACACGTGGTTTCGGATTTTCTGGAAAAATCGGTCTGGACTTGACCCCCGTCAAGGGATTGATAATCTCCGCCGTAGCAGCTCCTACCTACTACCTCTATAAGAGTAAAAAACACGAAAAGAAGTTTACGTTGTATGATATAGAGGGCAATGTCTACCCCAATTCATCCACCACGAATCTGCGCGAAGACCGCAACGACAACAACAGCCTGACTTTACAGCTATATGCCAATTACAATAAGACGTTAGGCAATCATTCACTTAACTTGATGGCCGGTTACGAAGATTATGCATTTAAGTGGGAAAATATGGGAGCTTGGCGCAACAATTACGTATTGTCATCCTATCCATACCTGAATTTGGGACCTGAAGACCAACAATACAACAACGGCAGTGCCGGACACAACGCCTACCGTTCTTATTTTGGTCGTTTGATGTACTCCTACGCCAATCGTTACCTTGTCCAGGCAAACGTCCGTTCAGACGGTTCCTCTCGTTTTGCCAAAGGCCATCGCTGGGGAACGTTCCCCTCGGCATCAGTGGGATGGGTCGTTACAGAAGAGCCCTGGATGAAAGAGAATAAAGTACTTGATTTCTTGAAAATCAGAGCTTCAATCGGCCAGTTAGGCAACGAACGCATCGGATCTGAATTTCCCTATTCGGCAGCCATGGAATTTGGCAACGCTTATGTTTCGAATAAGAATACTGGCTATGCAGTACCTACACAAAATGCTTATCAGTCAACCTACGCATTTGAAGACATCACTTGGGAAACTACCACAACTTATGGTATTGGTGTAGATGCCACTTTCCTCAAAAACCGCTTGCGTTTCACTGGAGAATGGTACTATAAGAAGACCAAGAACATGCTGTTGGTTATGAATTTCCCCAACTACATGGGTTATAACGCTCCCGAGCAAAATGCAGGCCGCATGAACACCAAAGGTTGGGACATATCGTTGGCATGGAATGACCGGGTAGGAGATTTCAACTACGGGGCAAGCCTCAACCTTTCTGATTATCGGTCGAAGATGGGCTATTTAGGGAATCTGCGTAAATTCTCTGGTAACAACATCACCGAAGAGGGATCTCATTTCAAAGAATGGTATCTCTATAAAAATAAGGGTATATTCTTGAATAACGACGCCCTTTATGACGCAGATGGTAAAAAAGTACCAGTGTTGGGTAATGAAGTTGCCGGCTGTATCCAATTTGAAGACGTAGACGGCGATGGCAAGATTTCGGCAGATAAAGACCGCGTGTATTGCGGCAATTCACTTCCGGAAATGCAGTTCGGTGCCTCCTTCTGGGCCGACTATAAAGGATTTGATTTCAATCTTTCATTGCAAGGTGTGGGGCATTGGCTGAAGTACATCAGCGACATCATGGTCCGCCCGCTCGAATGGGGATGGGCACAAGCTCCCGAAGTGTTGGTCAACAACCACTGGAGCCCCAACAATACGGACGAACAGAACGCACGAATGCGATATCCGTTAGTCTCATGGGCTCATCAAGGGCAGATTTACGGATCGAACGATTTCTGGCTTTACAATGCAGCCTATATGAGAATAAAAAATGTGACTTTAGGGTATACCATTCCACGTGACATTACAAAGCAGTTTTTAGTAGAAGGGTTACGTTTGTATGTAAGCGTAAGCGATCTGCCTGCCTTCAATTTGGGCAACGGTGGTGTCAAGGGATGGGATCCAGAACAAGACATCGACAAGGATTTCCTCACAACTTCCGTAATTTTTGGTGTAAAAGTAACCTTTTAAAACATTGTATCATGAAAAATTTGAAATATATCGCTGCAATAGTGATAAGTTCCATCATATCATCGTGTGCAGATCTTGATTTAAGCCCTCTTTCCGAAGGCTCTAGTAACAATTGGTATCATGACGATACAGAATATCTGATGTCACTGGACGACTTAATGAGATCAGACTTCTATCCTGTTGATGCTTATCCGTGGGATGACGACGTCTATAGCCGGAATGCGCAGGAAGAGACTAAAAACGGAAATATGACCTCTGAATCAGGCACAGCCAAATCGAGGTGGCTCATCCTGTATAAGGGCATTGCGCGTTCCTTGAGAATCCTCGAAAATCTTCAAAACGCCGAATCTAACACAAGTATTACTCCTGCAAATATCCAGCAATACAAGGGGGAGGCTTACTTTCACTTAGGATTCTCCTATGCCATGCTAGCCACGTATTACGGTGACGTTGTTCTGGACAAGAAAGGCATGTCGTTGGCTGAATCTTATACTGCTACCCGTTCACCCAAACGCGAAGTTTTGGAGTACGCTTACGAGTGCCTGGACACTGCCGCCGAACTGCTTCCCGATTCTTATGACGGACAGCTCAGACCTACCACCGGAGCAGCCTTGGGATTTAAGGTGCGTTTTGCCCTTTTCCACGGTGATTACCAACTGGCCATTGATGCAGCGGAACAATTGATAAAATCCGAAACTTACTCTTTGGAAACCAACTATCAAGAGCTATTCCAGAAGCCATATTCTAATGAGTTATTATTCTATTTTCAAGGTAATAAAGACTTACATTACTATTGTACCGACCTGTATGGATCTGTTAATAACTACTGCTTGCGTCTGATTGGAGGTAATTGCAACCGTGGTCCTTCTATACAGTTGGTATGTTCATACCTGTGTACGGACGGTCTTCCGATTGACGAGTCACCTTTGTATGACCCGAAAAATTTCTGGGCAAACCGTGATCCACGTTTAGCATATACCGTACAGCCGTTCATATTGAAGCACGACCCCAACTATCCAGACTATGTGTATCACCGTGAACATACACAATATTATTTGGACATGATTTCCAAAGGACACACCGAATACACCGATAGCTTGTTAGAAAATAAATATCCGGAATATTTTATCTATGGTTATGAGTATGCCCCAAATCCATACGCTACCAAATGCCTGAATGCATCAACCCATAAGATGGATCGGAACAACGACTCTAAAGCCAGCAACGAGCACGCTGCTTACCAAGGATTCATCATGAAAAAATATGTCACTGATGAATGGACGGATTATCGCAGTATGGCTTCGCACGCCTATAATACGTTCCCCTATTTAAGATATGCTGAAATTTTGTTGTCATATGTCGAGGCTAAGAATGAGTTAGGACAGTGTACGCAAGAAATTTTGGATAACACAATCAACAAAGTGCGCGAACGTGCGTATAATGGGACCGGATTGGTTTACCCATATGTAAAAATGGCTTCGCAAGAGAAGTTACGTACCATTATCCGAATGGAGCGGCGTATGGAATTTCCGTTTGAAGGAATTCGCTACCGCGACCTGCTACGTTGGAAAATAGCGGATAAAGTATTTAACACCAGCGAATATCATTTAAGCCGTGCATGGTCTGGGCGTGCTGATTGGGACGGACAAGACATGAGTATTGTATCCGATGCTTTCAAGGCGCTGTTGAAAAACTGGAACGAGGGGAATTACCCTATTGGAGGCATCCCAGAGATTGATGAAAACGGATTGCCGGATGTGGAATACATGGTGGATAAAGGTTACCAAATCAGGTTCTATCAATATCATTTCAATAAAGATAAAAATTATCTATGGCCCATCCCAGCTTCCGACTTGCTGGTCAACGATAACTTGACTCAGAATCCTGGATATTGATTTCTCGGCCCATAAGGCTGTTCCCTAAATTTTTTCAGAAAAACCATCGGCCTCGGCCGGTGGACTATCTGGTTGTTTTTTCTTCGCTTTCGGGAGGAAAAAGGGGATTCCATGCTTCTCCCGAAAACGAAATTATTCTTTCAAACCGTTCACATGGCTGTAAATCAGTTTTTTTCAAAATAAGTAAAACGGCACAATAAAAATAAAAATGAAATTAAATAGGTATTTATATATATGGCTGGTATATCTGTGCATCCCTTGTGATTTAGAGGCCCAAAAGTTGACGGATTATGTGGATCCATTCATCGGTTCAGGCGGACATGGGCACGTATTTGTAGGGGCTAATGTTCCATACGGAGCGGTTCAAGTGGGTCCCTGTAACTTTTATAAAGGATGGGACTGGTGTTCCGGTTATCATTATCGAGACAGCATGATTGTCGGTTTTTCTCAACTGCATCTCAGCGGAACAGGAATAGGCGACCTTGGAGATGTACTGATAATGCCCTATATGGGAGAGATGAAGTTGCATCGCGGACAGGAAAAAGAACGGTACAGCGGCTATGCATCTAAATTTTCTCACAAGAATGAGCTTGCCCAACCAGGATATTACCGTGTCAGGCTCGATGATTACAACATTGATGTGGAGTTGACTGCTTCAGAACGCGTAGGGTATCATCGATATACTTTTCCGCAAGGAAAAAATGCTCGTGTAATCATAGACTTGAAAGAAGGTATTAACGACAAGGCAATTGATACCTATCTGGAACAAGTGGACAAATATACCTTGAAAGGGTATCGTTCATCGAAAGGATGGGGACAAAAGCAGCAAGTGTTTTTCGCTATCAAGTCGTCTGTACCCATTCGTGACTTATCTATTTTCAACGATTTAGAACCTATTCCAAGGAAAAAAGGACATGGTGCATCAATCAAAGCACTGCTTACTTTTCCCGAATCTCCCGGAACGTTATCCTTAAAGGTCGGTATATCTCCGATTAGCCCGGAGAATGCACTCTCGAATATAAAATCGGAGATTCCTCATTGGAATTTTGAGGAAATTGTCGAACAAGCCTGCAATAAGTGGGACAAGGAGTTGGATAAAATTGTTGTAGAAACAAAAAATGAAGCTGATAAACGGAAGTTCTATACAGCAATGTTTCATCTGATGACACATCCATCTTTGTTTAACGATTGTAACGGAGATTATATGGGCTCCGACTGGAGAAAATATAAAAATCCAGGATTCGACAATTATACAATCTTTTCACTTTGGGACACATATCGTGCAGCACATCCCCTTTTCACGATTATCGACCCTAAACGTACGGCCGATTTCGTGAATAGTTTGCTTGCCGTTTATGAACAAACCGGACAACTGCCCATATGGCACCTGCGCGGATATGATACAGGAACAATGGTGGGCATCAACAGCCTGCAGGTCATCGCCGAGGCCTATCTGAAAGGGAATAAAGGTTTCAATGCAGAAAAAGCATATCAAGCCCTGAAGGACGTGGCCATGAGCGATGTGCGTGGTATGGACTTCGACCGGAGTTTCAAGCCGATTCCATCAGATGTAATGAAAAACCGTCCGGTAGCTACGGCTCTTGAATACGGAATAGGGACAGCAAGTATTGCCATGATGGCCAAGGCTATGGGTAAAGTAGAAGATTATAACTATTTCAGTAAACGGGCACGCAATTATCGACTTTATTATGATACTGAAACTGGTTTCTTTCGCGGAAAGATGGCTGATGGGAGCTGGAATCCTGTTTTTCATCCGATAAAGTCCAAAAAGCCTTGGGCCACTGACTACGCGGAAGGAAACCCTTGGCAATACTTGTGGCTGGTTCCGCAGGATGTGAAGGGACTGGTTAGCCTGCTAGGGGGGGAAGTAGCTTTTGAAGATAAATTGGACGCCTTTTTTACGCTCGCATCGGGTGATGAAGAAGATGTATTGCTGGATCTTACTGGCTGCATAGGTCAATATGCGCATGGCAACGAACCGAGCCACCACATAGCCTATCTATATACTTACATCGGACAGCAGTGGAAAACAGCCCGGCTAACTCGCCATATATTGAATAATTTTTATCACGACCATCCTGACGGAATCATAGGTAATGAAGACTGCGGACAGATGTCAGCTTGGTATATATTCTCTTCGATGGGCTTTTATCCGGTATTTACAGCTTCTGGCCAGTATGTACTTGGCAGTCCGCTATTCGACAGGATAACCATCAATCATGAACATAATAAACCGTTTGTGATTGAGACGATTGACAATTCTCCTCAGAACATATACATACAAAGTGCAGAACTGAACGGAAAGAAATATGATTTATCCTATATTACTCATCAAGAGATTGAGCAAGGAGGCAAATTAATAATCAGAATGGGTGCTAAACCTAATTACAATTTTGGAGCAAATCCGGTCAGTCGCCCGCAAAGCCGAATGTAAATGGATTGAATTGAACAGTTCTGTTCATAGAATTAAATAAATGTATTAACTAAAAAAGAATGTAATGAATCAAAGAATCAAAACCTTATGTGCAGGCCTACTTTGCGCGGCCGCTCTCAATGCACAGCGTGTAGAATGGGTTTCTACAACCGATGACAGTCGTTGGCAAACATCCAACAAGTTAAAAATGGAAAATGCTTTGCCCAATACCAAGTGCGACATCAAAATTACTGGTGAAACGGCTCAGGTGATAGAAGGATTTGGCGGTTGTTTCAGCGAACTGGGATGGGATGCGCTAATGGAGCTTTCTGAGGCAGAGCGCAACAAGATCATCTACAACCTGTTTAGCCCCCAAGAAGCAAACTTCAATTATAACAGAATGCCTATAGGTTCAAGTGATTTTGCCCTGAGTGCCTATTCACTGAACGATGTAGCTGATGACTTTACAATGGATAATTTCAGTATTGCCCGCGACCGCCATATCTTGTTGCGTTTTATCAAGGCTGCACAAAAAGAAAACCCGAGTATGCTCTTCTTTGCGTCACCCTGGGCACCACCGGCTTGGATGAAAACAAACAATCATTATGCAAGCACAGCCAGTACAAAAGGATTCAATGGATTGCCCGCCGAACGTAGCAATACCAAGGATGCTACAGGATTCAAAATGCTCGATGGCTACTTAAAAGCCTATGCACTCTATTTTTCCAAATACATCCGAGCTTATGAAAAAGAAGGTGTGCCAATTTCAGTAGTATATCCGCAGAACGAACCTTTTTCCAATCAAGTATACTCCAGTTGCAAATGGAGACCCGAAGACTTGGCATTCTTCATCAGTGATTATTTAGGTCCCAAGTTTGAAGAAGACGGTATAAAGACTGATATCTATTTTGGTACCGCCAACACCAGTGTAGCAGATTATGTCAGAGTCGTACTCAACAACGAAAAGGCTGCCAAATACATAAAGGGTGTCGGTTTTCAATGGTCTGGAAAGAAAGCAATCCCCATCATCAGCAAAGAGTACCCACATCTGAAATATATGCAAACCGAATCAGAATGCGGCAATGGAGCCAATATTTGGAGCCAAGCAGAATATACTTGGGAGTTAATGCACCAGTATCTTACCAACGGAGCCCGCGTCTATGCTTATTGGAACTTGATACTTGACCAAACAGGCATGAGTCCTTGGGGATGGAGACAGAATTCACTTATTACCATCAACAAAGAGACGAAAGAGGTGAAATACAATCCCGAATATTACATCATGAAGCATGTCAGCAAATACGTATTGCCGGGTGCACATCGACTGGTAACCAACGACACCCCCAATCATTTGGCATTCCAGAATCCAGATGGAAAAATTGTTGTAGTGATTGTAAACCTAGAAGAAACCGACAAGGAAATGAGCGTAGGATACAAAGACAAAATCATACGTCTGACCATAAAAGCGAAGTCGTTCAATACAATTAAGTTCTAAACACACGTTAAAGGATAAACAAATAAGCATGAAAAAATATATCTGGTTATTGATGGCTATCGGGACGATTGGATGGCTATCGTCTTGTAATAAAGTGAGTGAAAACAAGGCTCCCGTAGATTATGTGAATCCATATATAGGAAATATCAGCCATTTATTGGTTCCTACTTTCCCTACTGTCCATCTGCCCAACAGCATGCTTAGGGTTTATCCTGAACGTCGAGAATACACGACTGATTACGTTTCCGGTTTACCGGTTATCGTAACAAGTCATCGGGGGCATTCAGCTTTCCGCATAAGCCCGAAGAGTGGAACTTTGGACGATACCATTTCTGTCATGGGATACACCTATGATAACGAACGGATTACTCCTTATCGCTATTCGACCTATTTGGATGAAGCAAAAGTGGAGGTTGATTTTGCCCCCTCCCATCAATCAGCAGTCTATAACCTAAAATTTGCAGAAGCCAATGAAAACCTGCTTCTTATTTATAGTCAGAACGGTGCATTAAATGTGTCCGGACAAACCGTTTCCGGATATGAAATCATCGGAAACGGTTCTGTGAAAGTCTATTTGTATTTGGAAACAGAACAGCCGGTGGTTAAATCGGGAGTGGTAGCTGATAGGATGGTTCAATACGACCGCAACTCGACTCAAAAGAAAGGTGAGTCAATTGCGTTGCAATTCGACTCAAAACAGATAAACCTGCGTTATGGAGTTTCATTTATCAGCGAAGAACAAGCACGAAGGAACTTGCACAGAGAAATTGAGACCTATCGCGTAGATGATGTGGCACAAATTGGGAGAGATATTTGGAACAAAACCCTTGGAAAAATAGTCGTAGATGGAAGTTCCGAGAGCGACAAAACCGTATTTTACACATCATTATACCGAACATATGAACGCATGATTAATATATCCGAAGACGGGAAATATTACAGTGCATTTGATGGTAAGGTACATGAAGACGGTGGCATTGCCTTCTATACAGACGATTGGATTTGGGATACTTACCGAGCCACACACCCTTTACGCATATTGATAGAACCGGAGATGGAAACAGCCATGATAAACTCTTATTTACGCATGGCCAATCAAACGAAAGAGGGATGGATGCCCACTTTCCCCGAGGTAACAGGCGACAGCCACCGAATGAATGGAAACCATGCGGTCGCAGTCATATGCGATGCTTATTACAAGGGATTGCATGGCTTCGATCTACAAACAGCTTACGATGCCTGCAAAGGGGCGTTGACCGAAAAAAGTCTGTTGCCATGGTTGCGTATTCCCAATACAGAGTTAGACGATTTTTACCGGGATAACGGTTATTTCCCCGCTTTACAGCCCGATGAAGAGGAGTATGTAAAAGCTGTACATGGTCATGAAAAACGACAGCCTGTTGCTGTTACACTCGGCACATGTTATGACGATTGGTGCTTGTCGCGGATAGCAAAAGTGTTGGGAAAAGATAACGACTACGATTACTTTTTTAAACGTTCCCTCAATTACCGCAACATCTATAACACGGAGACCGGTTTTTTTCATCCAAAAGACAAGCATGGAGCGTTTATAGCACCCTTTGATTATCGCTATGCAGGCGGACAAGGCGCCCGAAACTATTATGGAGAGAATAATGGTTGGATTTACCGTTGGGATGTCCCCCATAATGTGGATGACCTGATTCGCCTGATGGGATCTCGCCAAAATTTTACTCGAAACTTAGATCAGATGTTCCGTGAGCCGTTGGGCAAAAATAAATATACATTCTACGCACAACTACCCGATCACACAGGTAACGTCGGACAATATTCTATGGCCAATGAGCCATCCTTACACATTCCTTACTTATACAATTATGCGGGTACTCCTTGGAAAACTCAAAAAAGGATACGCCGGCTGTTGGAGCAATGGTTCCGGAACGACTTGATGGGAATGCCTGGCGATGAAGACGGAGGAGGCATGACAGCCTTTGTCGTATTTTCGGCCATGGGATTCTATCCTGTAACCCCCGGATTACCGGTTTACAACATTGGAAGTCCGCTTTTCGAACATATCAAGATAGACTTGGGAAACGGAGTTTTCTTCGAAATTGAGGCTCACGGTTGTTCAAAAGAACATAAGTACATCCAAGCCGCTTGGCTGAACGGACAGGAATGGAACAAACCGTGGTTCAGCCATGATGACATCAAGAATGGTGGAAAGCTGATACTTATAATGGGCGATAAGGCAAATGAAAATTGGGGGACAAAATCGGTACCCCCATCGGGAGGTACTTTTCATAAATAACTTTAATGTAGAACAAACCGTTTACAAATATGATGACTAAAGCAGATAAAAGCTCACAAACGATAGGACGTATTGTCTTTTTGGATTGGTTGCGTGCCATTGCATGCTTGATGGTGTTGTTAGTGCATGCATCAGAGTGTGTCTATTCTAATGATTATTCTTTTTCGTTTCCTTCGGAGTCTGGTCGTTGGAGCGTGTGCTTGATTAATGGCCTCATGCGTCCGGCAGTTCCTCTATTTCTGATGGCTTCCGCCTACTTGCTGGTTCCTCTCAAAACAAATACACAAACCTTCTTTCGAAAACGTTTTGTACGAGTTGTTGTTCCGTTTGTAGTGTGGTTGATTGTGTATGCAACGGTTCCGGTATTGTGGGGAGAATACACAACAACCGATGTGTATAATAATTTGACCCAAATTTTCATTAATTTTATTCCGCGCGCTTCTCATTTGTGGTTTGTCTATATGCTTATCGGGATTTACCTGATTATGCCCATACTCTCTTCCTGGCTTGCACACGTTGAACGACGCGAAGAGGAATTTTACTTGGGACTGTGGCTTTTCACCACGCTATTTTGGCATGCCCACGAACAGTTTGGAGATATTTTCGGCGAATGCTGGTGGAATCCGTTTCCGCTTTTCCACTATGTCTCCGGCTATGTAGGTTATATCGTATTGGCTCACTACATCCGTAACTATCTGGACTGGTCTGTCAAAAAGACATTTTATATAGCTCTTCCATGTTTTCTGCTGGGGTATGCCTATTGTGCGTGGTCCTTCTATACCCGTTCATTTACGGTTGAGGCCGTACATCAACTGGAAATGAGTTGGCAAACGACCTCTATAGCTCCGGTGATGATGAGTTTTGGAGCCTTCATGTTAATTAAGAAAGTCACCTGTGCAGGCAATGTCTATCGTTATGTTCAGGATGTGTCGATTGTAAGTTATGGAATCTATTTAATGCACATGTTACTACTACCTTTTGTCTATAGTTGGTGTAATTCAACCATGCCCGTTGCCGCCGCTATCATATCGACAGCCGTAATAACATATACGGCCTGTTATGTGGTGAGTCGGTTCATTTCAAGTCTGAAATTCGGAAATTTTTTTATAGGATAAATTGAAATCAATAAGAAAAATCATAAGATGAAACGAAGAGATTTTTTAAAAAAGGGCGGAATACTTGCCACGGCTGCAACGTTGCCCGGAATTATGACAGCAAAGGTGGAACGGAAAGAAAATGAAACATTGAAAAAACATGAGATAAATATAGGCGGACATTGGGATGTAATTGTTGTCGGAGGTGGTCCATCGGGATGCGCTGCTGCTACAGCCGCTGCACGTGAAGGAGCTAAAACATTATTGATAGAAGGCACTGGTGCACTGGGAGGCATGGGGACATCGGGATTGTTGAACGCTTGGTGTCCGTTTACCGATAAGGAAAAAATCATCTATAAAGGAATTGCAGAGAAAGTCTTTATGGAAGCACGCAAAGGGGTGCCGCACGTACATGGTAATGATTGGGTACCCATTAATACCGAATACCTGAAAGTGGTGTACGATGACCTGGTGATGTCTCAAGGGGTATCTGTTCTGTTCTTTTCCAGCATGGCAGCTGTCGAAATGAGCGGAAAGGGAACTGTCGATGCCGTGATTGTGGCCAACAAGGCCGGGCTAACAGCCTATAAGGCAAAAGTCTTTATCGATTGCACCGGTGACGGCGATTTAGCAGCTCGTGCAGGAGCCGATTTTGAGAAGGGCAACGGCAATGGAGAAGTGCAAGACGGAACACTCTGTTTTGCGTTGGCCAATGTCGACCCGTATGCGTTTTCTCTACTTGGAACGGTCCAATCAACAAAGAAGGATAGTCCGATATTCAAGATGTTGGAATCCGGAAAGTATAATCTTATAACGGATACCCATATCAACGACAAGTATGCAGGACCGGGCTACCTGATGTTTAATGCCGGACATGTAAAAGCCGATGGTACCGATCCGGTTTCACTGTCGGAAGCAATGATGAAGGGACGAAAAATTGCAAGACAATTTCAAGAAGGATTGGCAGAATTTGAGCCGAAAGCATTTGCTTCGTCCTATCTGGCAGCCACAGCTTCGTTGCTGGGAGTGCGCGAAAGTAGACGAATAAAGTGCGACTATACTTTTACATTAGATGACTGGTTGGCACGTAGGGAGTTTGAAGACGGCATCGGCCGTAACTCTTATTACATAGACGTACATCGGGAAGATGCTGAAAAATATCCCCGTTATGGTCGTGGAGAGTCGCATGGAATCCCATTCCGCTGCCAGTTACCGATTGGATTGAAAAATGTATTGGTAGCCGGTCGTTGCATCTCAACCGACCATTATGCACATGGCAGTTTGCGCGTAATGCCTCCCTCTTTGGTGACAGGCGAAGCAGCAGGTATAGCTGCAGGGCATATTTGCCAGTCAGCTTCCATCAATGTGCACAATGTGGATATTTCCCAACTTCGACGTCGGTTGACCGAAGTGGGACAGTTGCTTTAATATCTGGATAAGACCTTGAAGAGTATAATACGTTACAAAGTAAATCGAAACAAAAAAATTAGGATGCAAAGAATAAAGTGGATGATTGCCATATGGGTGTTTTTATCGACACCCTGTTATGGGCAGGGTAAAAAGCCTACTTGTTTGTCTAAGGATAAGGAGACAAAAACTCATTTTTATGATTTGAATAAAAATGGAAGAATGGATACGTATGAAAACCCTACGGCAACTATCGCAGCGCGCGTAGACGACCTTCTTTCACAAATGACGTTAGAGGAAAAAGTCGGGCAGATGCTGACTTCCTTGGGCTGGCAGATGTACGAACGCACAGGAGATAACATACGGCTAACGGAAAAACTAACAGAGGAGCTTGACAAATATCACATAGGTTCCCTATGGGGATTTATGCGTGCCGATCCTTGGACGCGACGTACTTTGAAAACGGGATTGAATCCCGATTTGGCCGTGGCGGTTGACCCCCTTGAACACGATGCGCTTGCCGTTCAAAAGCATCTGACGGTCTTTCAACTCAAACCTGCGCAGACCGACCTTCAGCCCGGTGCGTTCCACGAGATCACCCTCGCGCAGCAGGGCAATTTCTGCCTCGTACAGGTTCGGCTGTTCGGCGCTCCACAGGGCAGGGTGCTCCACCGCAAAGGTAAAGGAAACATCCTGCACGTCCTCCTCCACATCCGGGTCAGCCTCGCCCTTGCCGAACACCACACCGCTGTCGTATTCGGCAGGCTCACCCACCTCGGCAGACTGCTCCTCGCCGTCAAACACCACCGAGATGGTGCCTGCGCCGCTGACCTTGCAATCAAAGGTGACGGTTGCGCTGGAAAAATCATCTGCAAAACTCTGCTTCACAAAGACATCCTCGAGGTGAACTTCCGGTTTTGTGAACAGCTCCACCGAGCGGAACAAACCGCTCATGCGCCAGAAATCCTGATCTTCCAGCCAGCTGCCGGAGCAAAAACGATACACCTGCACAGTCAGGGTATTTTCGCCGGGGTGGATGGCGGCGGTCATATCAAATTCAGCGGGGGTAAAGGTATCCTCGGTGTAGCCGATGTACACCCCGTTGCACCAGACGGCGGCGGCGCTGTCCGCACCGTTCAACCGCAGGTAGCAGCTTGCCCAGTTTTCCGGCAGGGTGAAGCTGCGCCGGTACTCCCCGATGGGGTTATACGCCTGCGGGATCTCGCCGGGATGCAGCTTTTCATGACCATCCCATGGGTACTGGGTGTTGACGTAATGGGGCGTGCCGTAGGGGTGACCGGGCTTTTGCAGACTCTGCAGCTGGATAAAGCCCGGCACGGTCAGGGTGTCCCACTCCGAGAAGGGGGCGGTGAGATTTTCTGCATAGCGGAAGCTCCACGCGCCGTCCAAGCTGACGACGAGCGGCATTTCTGGGCTGGTCTGGTCCGCAAAATGGGCGTGGAAAGGCAGGCGGTTCTGCTGAAAAATTTCCGGGTCGGCCAGCAGCGCCGGGGTGATCGGGTTATTCAAGGGCATAAATTTCACCTCGCAGCATAATTCTGCTCTCATTATAGCACAGCAAATAGGAAAATCAGCCGTACAAAAACGACTTTTTCCCGGAGAGAAGCGGCATCAGTATGCTTCGTCAAAAATCTCGGTATCCAGCTCTGTATGCCCCTTGGGGATGTGGTACTTTACGGCAGGCAGGTGGACGTTGGTAAAATACAGGCTGGTGTTGGGGTCACAGCCAATGACAACGGCCTCTCCCCTGCCTGCCACGGCACTGCGCAAGGTATCGCAGCTGGCGGTGGCAAGGCCATCCTCGGCGCATTCCTTGTAGTCCGGCGCAAAATTGGGCACGGCAAAGCCGCAGTCGTAGGCATCGCATTCGTATATGCTGTCCATTTCGTGGTGGCGGCGGTGGCCGGTGGAAGTGGGGGTAATGGTGGTGGTCACCTCAATGCCGGGGAAAGGTGACCACTGCGCAGTCACAGCCCCTGCTTCAATTTTCCACGTTTTGCTCACCTTGCGCACAAACACATTGTCGTCGATGACAAAGGCCAGCATACTGTCCGGTGCAGCCTGATTGAGCACCTCACGGCTGCGGGAGGCGCAGAAGCCAAAGCGGGTATCGTAGGCAAATTTTGCGTACTTTTCCGGGAACTGCCCATGCCCGTGTCCCTCGTTGACACCGGCGGCGTAGGCCGTCACCCGGCCTGCACGGCGCTGCACCAGCATATTGGCGTAGGGCATGGGTTTGAGCCATTCTAATGCGGGCATGGGAGCGGCCTCTGCAGACCAGAAGGGGTGGTCGTCCGGCAGAGCAAGCAGCAAAAAGCTCTTCATGCCCCAGTAAGGGCTGCCCGGGGCGTTGTACCGCTCGGCCATATACATCTGCGGGTAGCAGTAGCCGATGGTCAGAATGCCGTCCCGGTCGAACATCTTCTGTTCCAGCCACCAGTTGAAGTTGCGGACGATGAGCCCCTTCATTACCGGCAGAGGCAGCGGTTCCAACCCAGCCCAGATGCAGGCTGCCCAGAAGCTGTTCTGGGCAAACCGGTAGGTCAGGCTGCGGCCAAAGGGCAGCGCTGCACCGTTGGCATCGAACCAATAGACGAACTGCTGTGCAAACAGCTGGGCGCGCCGACGGTAGAGTTCTGCGCGCCGGGGGTCGGTGTCGGCGGCAAGCTTAGAGTACAGCAGCCCGTAATACTGGATGGCCCAAGGAATGTAGTAATCCTTCTGGATGCTGGCACCATCGGTAGACCAGCCGTCGCCGCTGTAATAGCTGTCGATCTTGCAAAGGCCGTCCTCCAGCAGCTCCGGGCTGTAGGACATCCCCACACTCTTGAGGGCAAGGTTTACCAGAATGCGGAAGAACTGCCAATTGCAGTCCGGGATGGTGTGGACATTGATCTGCCCCAGCCATGCGGCAAGGTTCTGCTTTTCGGTGTCCGAAAGCGGTGTCCAGAGCTTTTCCGGCGCGGTGAGGATGCCGCAGGCAATGGCAGCCATTTCCACATAGCACTGGTCGTACTCCCCGGTAGTGCCCCAGTATTCGGGGTTTTCCGGGTCGGCACCGGCGGCAAGACCCTTGCGGTAGATTTCTTCAAATTGCGGGTCAGAGCCACCGCCCACCCAAAAGGGTACCAGTGCCCACAGCGGGCGGCTGAAGGCTTCCAGCTCAATGGCGCTCCGGTTGTAGGTCACGCCGGTCTCGCCCAGATGCAGCCGGGCACAGCCTGCGGAATAATACGGTTTGAGCGGGTCGAGAAATTTGTGCATCAGCGCGGTAAAATCCGCTTTGGTCTGCAAGTTCATCACCAGTACATCTCCCAGTCTTTGGTCAGGCGGGTCAGCGCCTCCATGTAGAAATAATCACCCCAGCTCGTGCATTCATCCACGCCCTCCGGGGTGCAGGTGTTGTAGGGGCTTTTTTTGCTGTAAGTGCCGTGGAGCAGTTGGCCGGAGCCCAGAGTGCCGGGCTTGACGGCATAGTGTGCCGCAAGGCTGCCCAGCATCTGCCGGGCCAGAGTGCGCCACTGGGCAGCTTCTGTTTCGTCCACATATTTTGCAGCCTCCAGCAGGCCGCAGGCCACGATAGCCGCCGAGGAACTGTCCCTCGGCTCGCCGCTTTCCGGGGCAAAGACCATATCCCAGCAGGGCACCAGATCCTCCGGCAGGCGGGAGAGATAAAACTCCAGCGCCTTGCGGAACACCTCGAGGAACTTTTCATCATGGGTGTAGGTGTAGCCGATGGCGCTGCCGTACACGCCCCATGCCTGCCCTCTGGCCCAAAAGCTGTCATCCTTGTAGCCCTGACAGGTGCGGCCGCCCTTGGGGGTGCCGTCCGGATTCATGAAGAAGGTGTGGTAGGTGCTGCCATCCGGCCGGAAGGAATTTGCCAGTGTGGTTGCTGTATGCGCTGCCGCGATCTCCCGGTAGTGGTCGTTTCCGGTGGTCTCGCCGGCCCAGTACAGCAGCGGAACATTCAGCATACAGTCGATAATATAGCGGTAATTGTCGGGGTCATCCATGGTGCCCCAGGCCTGCAAAAACTTTCCGCTGGGCTGGTAACGGGTCAGCAGCTGGTCGGCGGCAGCGATGGCGGCATTTTTGCCTTTTTCGCTGCCCACCAGCTTCCACGCTGCCACGCAGGTGGGGCTGTACAAAAAGCCCATGTCGTGGTGGTCTACCTCCACCTTGCGGGCAATGCGGTCGGCAAAGCTGTCCACCTGAATGAGGGCAGCGGTTTTGAATTTCTCATCGCCGGTGGCCTCGTAGGCCAGCCAGATCTCCCCCGGCCAGAAGCCGCAGGTCCACTGATCGTTAGCGCAGCCGGGGTAGATATTGTTCACGCTGGAATGGTTCTGACACTGGTAGGTGTACAGCGGCAGATTGGTCTCCACCTGCTTGCAGGCATCGGCCAGAGCCTGCCTTGCCTCGGCATCGGTCATAGCGTGGTTTTGGTAGGTTTTCATCGTGATCACTCCTTAAATCCAAAGGTCGGAATATCGTGCCATCGTTGGCGCAAAAAGTGCATTCCCAGCTTGGGGCGGCGATCCCGGGTGAACAGACCCTTTTTGTTGCCGTCCACCCGCATGGGGCCCTGCACGGTGTCGTAGTCAGCAAAGTTCCAGACAAATTCTCCCACAAACCACGGGCGCTTGTCAAACTCTGCATCCAGACGGCGGTAAAACTCCACCTGAAACTCCTCGCTGAACATCTCTGCTCCGGCAGTGTGCAAGCCTGCCACGGTGTCCGCGCCGTATTCGCTCATCATCACGGGCTTGTGCTGGGATCCCCAGAAATCCAGTTCCTGATTCAAGCCATAGCAGGCAGCGTCCATGTCTCCGGAAAGGTTGTACCAGCCGTAGTAGCGGTTGATGCAGACGATATCCATGGTGCGGGTGGTGATATCCCTGGTATAGTCGTTCTGGCAGCAGACGAGAGTGACCGGGCGATCCTGCGGGTCCAGCTGATGCGCCAGCTCATACAGCGGGTGCCAGTAGTTGTAGGCATCCTGCGGGAAGTGCTCCAGATCCGGCTCGTTGCCAAGGCTCCACAGCACCACGCAGGGGTGGTTTTTGTCCCGTTGGATCATCTCGGCAAGCACCTGCCGGTGATGCTCCGCAAGGGGGTATTCCTTGTAGGGGTTCAGCGCAGCTCCGCCGCCGATGCCCACCGCCGGGGTCTCGTCCATGACCAGAATGCCCTCCCGGTCGCACAGGTCGTAAAACTCCTCGGCATAGGGATAGTGGCTGGTGCGCACAGCGTTGGCGTTTGCCCAGTGGATCAGGTTCACGTCCTTTACGTTCAGCACCGGGTCAAAGCCGCGGCCGTGGGCGGTAAAGTCCTCGTGCTTGCAAAAGCCCTTGAAGTAAAACGGCTTGCCGTTCAAAAGCACCCGGGTGCCCTT